>Ga0209207_1000412_pt1 | contig 26955 bp, 18 predicted proteins | sample SaghotsprinmetaG_FD_184140 | JGI IMG/M metagenome (GOLD analysis project Ga0209207, IMG submission 184140) | Hot spring microbial communities from South Africa to study Microbial Dark Matter (Phase II) - Sagole hot spring metaG (SPAdes) (version 3) | ecosystem: Environmental > Aquatic > Thermal...
CCAGCAATGCTACCTGCATCGAAGACCCCATGGCAATCGTCATCGCCAGATCCATCTTGTTCTTGATCGCCATCTGCACGGCCACAATGTGCTCGGCAACGTTGCCCACCAGGGGAATGATGATGATCCCGATGAAGAACTCGCTCAACCCCAGGGCCTCGGCAAAGGGTTCGACCGTCCCCACCAGAAACTCGCTCAGGAAGACAATCCCCAGCGTACTGGCCGCCAGCACGCCAAGTGCAACCGGGATGCTCCACCTGGCCTGGTGCTGCTCGCCGTCGGGAGTTTTGTCGCTGACCCCGGTGTGGCCGCCCAGCCCCCGTTCGGGCTGGCGGAAGGTGAAGATCAGGCTCAGTACGTAGAGCACGATCAGCACGCCCGCCACGCCCAGACTCAAGGCGTTCAACGACGGGTCATCAACCGCCGTGGTAAAGAGATCGAGGCTGCCCGACTGAACCTCCCGCACCACCTCGAACAGGGTCGGAATGATCAGCCCGATGACTGCCAGGGTCATCATCGAGGCAGCCACGCTCGCCGCCTGCCGGTCGAAGTGCTGCAGACCGTTGCGCAGGCCGCCAAGCAGGAGGGCCAGGCCCAGGATCAGGAGCAGGTTGCCCAGGATTGAACCGCTGATCGAGGCTTTCACCAGCTCGATCTTCCCCTGCGAGAGCGCCACTATCGAGATGATCAACTCCGCGGCGTTGCCCAGCGTGGCGTTGAGCAGCCCCCCTACCCTGGGCCCGGTGTGTACCGCCAGTTCTTCCGTGGCTTCGCCAAGAAAGCCGGCCAGGGGGATCAGCCCCAGGCAGCACACCAGAAACAGTACCAGGTCATTCCGTAATCCTGGAACAAACTCGAGCGCAAAGGCCACCGGCACGAAAATGATCAGGTAGCGCAGCCATTTCACAGATGTCTCCCTCTGGTGTGCAAGCGGGGAAACCCGGCTTCCCCACGGCCCGGCCTGCGGAGGGCGCCGGGCAGGAGGGGCACACAGCTTTCGCCCCTCCTCCAGACAACCAGCGTTCCCCGTGCCTCCGCCCACGGAGTCGGGCAGGCGCATCCCCGCCCTGATCCAGGTCATCCGACGGATCTCCCCACGCTGGATTGGCAGTATACTAGAGAAATGGCTATTCACAATCCCAACGGCACAACTGTTGAGCGGGTGATCGTTACCCGGCGCGGGCATGCCAAAGGTCCGCCGGGCACGGGCGCTCCCTCCGGCGGCGAGGCGCCCCCGAAACCCTGGTCCGAACGCTGGAAAGAGTTGCGCGCCGCCTTCCGTAACGTGCCGCGCGCCTTCGCCCTCGTCTGGGAGGCCCATCGCGGCGCGACCCTGGCCATGGCCCTGATTACCCTCCTCAATGGCCTGCTGCCGATCTCGCAGGCCTGGATGGCCAGGCTGATTATTGACGAAGTGGTGGTCGCCATAACGGGCAGCATCGCCCCTATGATTGCCCTGCGCGCTGTGCTGCCCTACCTGCTGGTGGAGTTCGGCCTGCTGACCCTGGGCGCGGTTCTGACCCAGGCCCGCTCCCTGGCTGAGCATATGCTCAATGCTCGCCTCAGCAATACCATCAATACGGCGATTATTCGCAAGTCACTGGCCCTTGATCTGCAGTTCTTCGAGGATGCCCAGTTCTACGACAAGCTGCAAAATGCCCGCCGCGAGTCGAACTGGCGGGCTATGAGCATCATCAATACAAGTTTTAACCTGGTGCAAAACGGCATCACCCTCGGCTCGTTTGCCGTAGGGCTGATCGCCTTCAGCCCGCTGGTGGCCCTCATCCTGTTCGGCGCTACCCTGCCTTCCTTTGTCGCGCAGACCCACTTTAGCCGGCTGCATTTCCGGCTGCTCACCTGGCGCGCGCCCGAGTTCCGCAAGATGACCTATCTTGAACACCTGCTCACTGTGGACAGCAGCGCCAAGGAGATCAAGCTCTTCGGCCTGGGTGAGCCGTTGCTGCAACGCTACCAGGACCTGTTCTGGAAGTTTTACCTCGAAGACACCGCCCTGGCGCAGCGGCGCTCGCTGATCAGCACCCTCTGGGGGTTGCTGGTCTCGGCGAGTTACTACGGCGCCTACGCCTGGATCATCTGGCAAACCGTTTCTGGCGCCATCACCATCGGCGCGATGACCTTCTACCTGACGCTGTTCCGCCAGAGCCAGGGCGCATTCCAGGGCATCTTCTACAACGCTGGCCAGCTCTTTGAAAGCGGTCTCTTCCTGGAGAATCTCTTTGGCTTCCTTTCCCTCGCACCGCAGATGATCACCGGCAAAGGGCGCAAGGCGCCGCGGCCCATTCGCCAGGGTATCGAGTTTCAGGCGGTGAGTTTCCGCTACCCTGACCGGGAGGAGTACGCCCTTCGCGAGGTCAGCCTGCACGTGCGCCCGGGTGAGAAGATCGCGCTGGTGGGCGCCAATGGCGCCGGCAAGACCACTCTGATCAAGCTGCTTACCCGTCTCTACGATCCCACCGAGGGCCGCATCCTCCTCGACGGGGTGGATCTGCGCGAGTATGATCTGGACGACCTGCGGCAGTGCATCGGGGTGATTTTCCAGGACTTTGTGCGCTACCAGGTGACCGCTCGCGAGAACATCGGGTTCGGGCAGATCGACGAACTGGCGAACGATGAACGCATTCGCTCGGCTTCGGCCCGCGGCGGCGCCGATGAGGTGATCGCCCACCTGCCGAAGGGCTACGATACCATCCTGGGCCGCTGGTTCGAGAAGGGCGCCGAGTTGTCAGGCGGGCAGTGGCAGAAGATCGCCCTGGGCCGCGCTTTTATGCGCGATAGCGAGGTGCTGGTCCTCGACGAACCCACCTCGGCCCTCGACGCCGAGCGCGAGTACGAGATCTTCCAGCGCTTCCGCGAGCTTACTGCCGGGCGCATCGCCTTCCTGATCAGCCATCGCTTTTCCACCGTGCGCATGGCCGACCGCATTGCGGTGATTGAAGGCGGCCGTATCGCCGAACTCGGCACCCACCAGGAGCTTCTGGCCCTTGGTGGCACCTATGCCCGGCTGTTCAATATGCAGGCGGAAGGGTATCGCTAGAGGTATGGGGAACCCGGCTTCCCCATCTCCCGCCGACCCGGCCTGAAGAGGGCGACGCCCTCCCACCCCCTGGGAAGGGCATGGGGAAACCCGGTTTCCCCATTCTTGTCTAGAGAGGAGGAACCGCCGTGACCCTGGATCAGTCTACGATTGCCGAGCTCGCCGCGATGTACCTGCGCGCCGAGCGCGACGCTGCGCCCGTAGCGCCCTGGCGTGAACGCTTCCCCGGGATCAGCGAAGACGACGCCTACGCCATTCAGTCTGAACTGCTGCGGCTGCACCTGGCCGGCGGCGCGACCCTGGCCGGCTGGAAGGTCGGCGCCACCAACCCCGGAGCGCAGGCCGCGTTCGGCCTGCGCGAGCCGGTGTATGGGCGCCTCCTCAACCAGCGGCGTCTGCCCGATGGCGCAACGCTGCCTGTGGCGACGCTGATCCACCCCCGGGTCGAGTGCGAGGTGGCCTTTATCCTGGCGCGTGACCTGAGCGGCCCCGGCGTGACGCCCGAACTGGCCCTGGCCGCTGTGGAGGGGATGGTCGCCGCCTTCGAGATCGTTGACTCGCGCACTGAGGGCTGGGCGGCAAAAATGCCCGAGATGATCGCCGATAACGTCTTTCAGGCCCGCTACGTGCTCGGCGAGCGGCTGGTTCCGGTCGCAGACGTTGATCTGTCCGCGCTCGAGGTGGTGCTCGTCCGCAACGGCCAGGAGGCGGCGCGAGCGCGAGGCGCCAATGTACTGGGCAGCCCGGCCAACGCCCTGGCCTGGGTGGCGAATCGCATCGCTGACCATGGGCACATCCTGCGCGCCGGACAGGTGGTGCTGGCCGGTTCACTCACCCCACTCGTCCCCTGTGCGTCGGGCGATGCCTTTGAGGCTGTCTTCGATCACCTGGGGTCGCTACGTATGTCGTGCGGGTAGCGGCGTGGGGGCAACCCGGCTTCAAAGGGTATCACGGGACCGTCGCATTCACAGCATGCGCGGATCATGGCGCCCGTGCTTGCGCGGCTGCCGGGTGGGCGCGCCTCCCTGGAAGGCACGCCCTTCGCATTCGTTTATTCGTTTCGCATTCGTTGGCGTATTTAAGCGTTTTGCCGCATCAGGAAGCCCATCCCAGAGCAGGTGAAATCCTTTGGAGCCAACCCGGCCCCCTGCGCTGCCTGACCACCAGACAACGAGGCCCCCTCTCGAACGTGGAGAGGGGGCAGGCGGCGACGGGAGACGCGACGGAGCCGCGCCTCTACTTCTTGGAAATATCTACACTATTGGCCGCGGTCTTCATCACCATCTGGCTGAACTGCGTTTGCGCCTCAACCGCTTTCTGCGCGGCCTCCTGCCAGGTTGCCATAATCTTCTGGGCCTGGCTCATGTCCCACATCTGGGCGAGCATGCTTGGCTCAGCCTTCTTGAGCAGATCGAACCAGTTTTCGGAGAAGCGCATTTGTGTTTCGGCCCAAACCCGCGTCATCTCCAACATCTGGCGGGTCCACTCCACCGGAGTTGTCGGCACGCCTGGAACGGATGGCATCGCCGGCATCGCTGGCATATTCACAGAGGCCGCGGCGACACTTTCGGCCCAGAGACGGGTCAGCTCCACCTGCTGCTCAATCGCATAGCGCACCGTGCCGCGCCAGGTCTCTACCGTCTTCTGCCAGGCCTCGGGGCTTTGCGGTGTCGTCATTGCCTGCATCGAGCTCATCCAGCTCTCCCAGACCTTCTGCTGCGTGCCGGTCCAGGTCTTGATCATATCGTTCGCCTGCTTCGACCAGTCCATACCAGCCCTCCTCAGTATTCTCCGGCCCTCCGATGTAGACCTACACCGGTTCGCGCATTTCCTGGTGGTTACAACTCCGAGGGTATCAGCGAAGGTTACATATGAGTTACGTCGAACCATTGCCCGTTCAACCAGACTGTGGTACGGTTGTAGTTGGGCCCCTGCGGAGCAGGGGCGCTCCCTGCCTGCCGCAGTGTTACCGAGGTGCGTATGCATGAACTCCTTGCGCTCCGCGAAGCCGCCCTGAGCCTCGTCACCGGTACCCGTCCCGGCGAGGCGCTCAATCTGCCGCCCCGCGCCGGCCAGCCTCCCGCCGGCCCCGAACTGGCCGACCGGCTGGCTGCTGCCGTGCGCGCCTTGAAGATCGCCGCCGCCAGCGATGATGGCGCTGCCGTAGACTACGCCGCCCTGCGCGCCAGCGCGGCCTATGCCGAGTACGTGGAGCAGGTAACACCCCTCCTGTTCACCTTCGACCCGTCGCTGCTTGCCACCCGCGGCGCGCGACTGGCGTTCTGGATCAACCTCTACAACGGCCTGATCCTCGACGGCGTGGTGGCCTACGGCGTGCGCCGCAGCGTGCGCGGGGGCCCTGGCGGGCTGGGCTTCTTTCGCCGCGTGGCCTACATCGTTGGCGGCTACCGCCTCTGCGCCGACGACATCGAGCACGGCATCCTGCGCGCCAACGCCGGCGCCCCCTTCCTCCCCGGCCCCCAGTTCGCCGACGATGACGCGCGCCTGGCCTGGGCGATCAGCCCCCTTGAGCCGCGCATTCACTTCGCCCTTAACTGTGCCAGCCGCTCCTGCCCGCCCATCGCCGTCTACGACGGCGCGCGGATCGAGGCCCAGCTCGACCTGGCCGCCCGCTCATTCGTCGGCGCTGATACCGACCTCGACCCCCAGACCGGTACGCTCCTCGTCTCGTCAATCTTCAAATGGTACCAGGCCGACTTTGGCGGGCTGGAGGGCGTCCTGCGCTTCATCCACGCTCACCTTCCTCCCGACGACGAGCGACGGCGCTGGATTGACGCTCAAGCCGAGGTGGCGCTGGCATTCAAGCCGTACGACTGGTCACTCAACGCCCGATTCTGAGGTGAACGTAGCCCGCCCGCGGGAGGGTTTGGGAGGGCGCAGCCCTCCCAGGAAACAACCCGCCAACGGGAGGGTTTGGGAGGGCGCAGCCCTCCCAAGAACAAATATGTTCATTCTGGCGTTGTGCGGCGCAGCCGCATGGACGACTGAGGTTAACATACGGGGAAACCGGGTTTCCCCAATCCCCTCCCTGCGGGGAGGAGCCCGGTTCCCTCCCCCAGCGGGGGAGGGCCAGGGAGGGGGCGGCCCTCCCAGAGATACCCCATGTTCATCGCGGCGTTGTGCGCCATGCGCATGACCGTCTAACGTGAACATAGCCCGCCCGCGGGAGGTTTTGGGCGTAGGGGCGCGGCGCCGCCGCGCCCCTGCCCCCTCCCAGGAACCAACCCGCCAGCGGGGAGGGTTTGGGAGGGCGAAGCCCTCCCAAGAACAATACTATGTTCATTCTGGCGTTGTGCGCTATGCGCATGACCGTCTAACGTGAACATAGCCCGCGCGCGGGAGGGTTTGGGCGTAGAGGCGCGGCGCCGCTGCGCCTCTACGCCCTCCCAGGAGACACTACTGCTGCTGTTGCTGCTGGGCCTCCAGCGGCTCATCCGGCTCGACCGCCGCCGATTGCCCCACCAGAATTGGCAACACCTCCTCATCGGCGATGGGCGCCTCGGTCGGCGCGACTTTCACGCCAACCTCCAACTTGCTCTCGGCCTGCCCCTTGTAGACCCCCTTCGTCGGGGGCACATCGGCATAGTCGCGTCCCACCGCGGTGCGAATGTGCCGCTCACCGGCGATCAGGTTGTTCGTCGGGTCAAAACCTACCCACCCCAACTCCGGCAGCAGCGCCTCGACCCAGGCATGGGTCGCGTCCTGCTCGGAGCGGTCGTGATCCTCTACCCGGTGAAAGAGGTAGCCGCTCACATAGCGACAGGGGATGCCCAGGGGGCGCAGCAGGGCGATCATAATGTGCGCGTAATCCTGACACACCCCCCGCCGGGCGGCCAGGGCCACATCGATCGGCGAGTCGACCTCGGTGTGCTCAGGGTCGTAGGCAAACGTATCGTAGAGCCGGGCGTTCAACTCGCGCAGCAGGGTCAGCGGATCGTCACGGCGGCACACCTCGAGTTCACGGGCCAGATCTGCGACCAGCGCTGTCGGATGGGCAAAAACACTGGGCGCCAGAAAATCCCAGTAGTCGTTCTGTTCGATGAGCGCATCGAGGGCCATCCAGGCGCCGGGGTCAAGCCGGTCGGGGAGCGGCGGTGGCGGTTGCAGGATCACCACCGCCTCGGCGGTGATGGTTGTGGTGCGGTGCGGCGCGGGGATGCTGAAGTGGTGAACGGTATTGCCGTACCAGTCGGTGTAGTGTTGCACGCGCGCCATCGGGCTTGTGACCAGGCGAAAACTCAGGCAGCGCTGCGAACCTTCCGACCGGGGTTGCTTGCGTACCTCGGTTACGCTCTCGCTCACCGGGGCGCTATAGCGAAAACGGGTCTTATGCAAGATGGAATAGTACATACTACTACCAGATATGGTACAGCGTTAGCAACGCCTGAAGCTACGTGGCTGGTGGGCTCGATCTAACGTAAACATAGCCCGCGTGCGGGGAGGGTTTGGGAGGGTGCAGCCCTTCCAGAAAACAACCCCCCAGCGGGGCGGGTTTGGGAGGGCGCAGCCCTCCCAGGAAACAACCCGCCAGCGGGGAGGGTTTGGGAGGGCGCAGCTCTCCCAGGAACACATAGTTTCATTCCGGCGTTGTGCGGCGCAGCCGCGACTAATGTGAACATCGAGGGGAAGCCAGGTTGCCCTGCGCCCCTGCCCGGGGGAGGGGCTGGGAGGGCGCAACCCTCCCGGGAACCTCTTTACAGTGCGTGGCGCGGCCACACGGGTATCCTGGATACTACGTATCGAGGGCCTTCTCCACCGGGTAGGTTACATAAGTTTGATAGATAGCGCTGTGAATGGCCATACACTGGCGCTGGATGCCATCGAGGTACGCGTGCATATTATCGGCCAGGATCTCTTCCACCTGGCCATAATCGAGCGAGGCCCGCAATCGTCCGGCGAGGCGTTCGGCCCGCCCACCGCCGCGAGTGCTGGTGCTCTGCGCAATCGCCTGCAGACCACGCTGGATGCGGTCGGCGGAGAAGCGCACCGAATGGGGGAACTCGCCGTTGAGCAGCAAGAACTCGGCTACCGTTTCCGGCTGCACATCAGCGGTATACACTTTGCAGTAAGCCTCGAATGCTGTGGCGCACTTCAGCAACCCGACCCAGTCGTTGTACTCCAGCAACAGCGCCGGATCGTTGGGCGCCTCCAGGTAGGGGCGGAAATGCACGTCGAGGAGCAGGGCAGTGGCGCCGGCTCGTTCCAGATAACGGCCCACCTGGATGAAGTACCAGCCCTCGCCGTGGGTCATGGTGGTGTCGGTAATGCCCTGGAAGAGGTGCGCGCCTTCTTTGATCGCCTGGTAGAACTCGATCGGCTCACCCTGCCAGATCCGCTCGGGGCTTGCTGAGCGCATAAACAGGTACAGCCGGTTCACCTGCTCCCACATCTCCGAACTGATCTGCTGACGCACCTGCCGGGCGTTCTCGCGGGCCAGGGCAATGCAGCTCACAATCGCGTTCGGATTGGCCTGATCGAAGGTCAGGGCGCGCGTAATGGCATAGGCGTCTCCGGCGGGCAGGGGCGTGCGCAGGGCCGCCAGCAGGCGTCTCCAGCGCACCTCGACCGACTCGGGGGTCTGATCCAGCATCAGGTTCAACCCGACGCCGATCAGACGCGCCGTGTGCTCGGCCCGTTCCAGGTAGCGGCTCATCCAGTAGAGGCCATCAGCTACACGTGAGAGCATAGGGTCTTATCAGTGTCACTTGAATACGCGGCTGCGCCGCACCCTGACACAATGAAAATGGATGTTTTCCTGGGAGGGATGCGCTCTTCGCAACCCTCCCCGCCGGGGGAGAGAACCGGGCGCTTCCCCCCAGCGGTTGAAGGGCGGACAGAACATCCGAGCCAGCGCGGCTTGTACCGCATTGGAACCACCCCCGCGCACGGCTCTGGTCTCCCCGCATCACGCCCGTCGGCGTCCATATGTTCTGTCCGCCCCTGAACCAGAGGGAGGGACGCGGGGAAACCCGGTTTCCCCGCACCCCAACCGGTGTTGGGGGCGCCTGGCGCCCCGATGGACAGGGGCATGGGGAAGCCCGGTTTCCCCATACTCCCACACGGGAGGGCGCGCCACCCGAACCCTCCCGCCGCGCAGGTAAAGCGGGAAACACGGGCAGGCGCAGCCTTACCAGCTAACCTCTTCGCCTCGGGTCGTTGCGCGGCGCGGCCGCATGGGCATCCGGCACTGCAACGAGCCTTCGCGCCGGCAGGCGGGTGCGACCATCACTCAAACAACACCCACGTGTCCTTACTGCCGCCGCCCTGCGACGAGTTAACCACCAGCGAGCCTTTGCGCAACGCCACCCGGGTGAGGCCCCCGGGCACGATGGTGATCTGGTCGCCACTGTTGAGGATGTACGGACGGAGATCGACGTGGCGCGGCTCCACCCGGCCGTCAACAAAGCACGGGGCGCGTGAGAATTGCAGCGTTGGCTGGGCGATGTAATTCCGCGGATGGGCCTCGATCAAGCGCCGGAAGCGCTCACGCTCCTCGGCGGTGCTGTGGGGGCCGATCAGCATTCCATAGCCGCCCGACTCGCCCACCGCCTTCACCACCAGTTCATCCAGATGCTCGAGCACGTAGGCCCGCTCAAGGGGATCGTCGCAGAGGTAGGTCTCGACATTCGACAGGATCGGCTCTTCGCCGAGGTAGTACTTGATGATCTTCGGCACGTAGGCGTAGATCGCCTTGTCGTCGGCCACGCCGGTGCCGACCACGTTCGCCAGGCTCACGTTCCCGGCGCGGAAGGCGTTGAACAGCCCCGCCACACCGAGGATCGAATCCGAGCGAAAGGCCAGCGGGTCAATAAAATCGTCGTCTACCCGCCGGTAGATCACATCCACCCGCCGCAGGCCCGCTGTGGTGCGCATGTACACAATGTTGTCGTGCACCAGCAGGTCCCGGCCCTCAACCAGCTCCAGCCCCATGAGGCGAGCCAGGAAGGTATGCTCAAAGTAGGCCGAGTTGTACACCCCCGGCGTCAGCACCACGATGGTTGGATCGGGCCGGTGCGGGGGGGCCAGGGCGCGCAGGGTCGTGAGCAGCGCGTGCCCGTAGTGGTCAATCGGGCGCACGCCGTAGTTGGCAAACAGCGAAGGAAAGGCCCGTTTCATCACCGCGCGATTGGTGAGCATGTAGCTCACCCCACTGGGCACGCGCAGGTTATCCTCCAGCACCACAAATTCGCCCGAAGGCAGGCGCACCAGGTCGGTGCCGGTGATGGAGACATAGACCTGCTGGGGCACATTGACGTGCCGCATCTCGCGGCGGAAGTGCGGGCATGTGTACACCAGCTCGCGCGGGATGACCTTATCGGCCAGAATACGCGCCTGGTGGTAAATGTCGTGCAGAAACAGGTTCAGCGCGCGGATACGCTGCTTCAGCCCTGCCTCGATCACCGTCCATTCGTCGTGGGTCACGATCCGCGGCAGCAGATCGTAGGGAAAGATGCGCTCGGTGCCCTGATCGTCACCGTAGACGGTAAAAGTAATGCCCTGGTTGAGAAAGGTGAGGTCAGCGTAACTCTGCCGCTGCTGGAGGTCACGCGCGGAGAGTTCCAGCAGGCGCTGGTACAGGAGCCGGTAGTGCGGCCGTGGCTCCCCCGCCTCGTCGAACATTTCGTCGTAGACGGCGCCGAGGTCGTAGGTGGCAAAGAGCGAATGGCCGTTAGCGCGCGCGCGGTGCTCGGTGAGCATAGGTGTGCGATACTATGGCTTTCTGCCGAATCTGAAACAGAGATCGGAGAGAGCTGAGCGGGCGGCGCTGCCACGGCTTCTGCGGTTCTTCTCTCGGGGTTATTGGCTAATAATACTCCCTCCCTGGCCCTTCGTCAACCCGGTTCAAGAGGCCTTCAGCTCCACAGCTCCACAGCTCCACAAGCCGCTTGTGTGGAGCTGTAGAGCTGTGGAGCTGCAGAGGACGGTCAATTTCAAACGCCCACCGTTGAACCTTGCCTAATCCCCCATTCCCTCCGCGCTTGCCGGAATGACCCGCTTCTGCAAGTCGGCTTCTTTCACCCGCTGCACGTTCCAGATCAGCCCCGCCGCCTCCAGCCCGCGGATCACATAGGCCGAAATATCAATCTGCCACCAGCGCAGGCCATGGAAGGCCGACCGGGGGAAGGCGTGATGGTTGTTGTGCCAGCCCTCGCCAAACGCCAGCAGGCCAACGATGAAGTTGTTGCGGCTCGCGTCGCGCGTCTGGTAGTCGCGCGCGCCGAAGGTGTGGCAGATCGAGTTGACGCTCCAGGTAACGTGGTGTGTCAGAAACACCCGCACCAGACCGCCCCAGATCAGGCCGCTCCAGCCGGCGATCAGGAAGGGGATCAGCAGCCCCAACCCTGCCCACAACAGCCAGGTGCGCGAGGCCCATACAACGTCGGGGTCGCGCTTTAACCAGGTGCCGTATACGTCCACGTTCTCTTTGTGGTGAAATAGCCAGCCCATGTGGGCGTGGATCAATCCCTCCAACGGGCTGTGGGGATCGTCTTCGCCGTCGGAGTGGGCATGATGCTGAATATGCGTCGAGGCCCAGGCGATCGGGCTGCCCTCGAAGGCCATGCTGCCCATGATCAGGAATAGACGCTTCAGCCAGGAGTGGGTCTCAAAACTCTTGTGGGTCAGCATGCGGTGATAGCCGACCGTGATCCCCAGACCGGAGATCGCGTAGAAGACCAGCATCAAGGTTACGTCCAGCCAGTCAACGGCGCGGTTCCACAGCATCACCATCGCATACAACGTTGCCAGAAATGGCAGCACGACAATGATCAAAACACCAATCTTTTCGCCGAGGCTCTTCTCAAGCTGGGGTTCGACCGGGGCGGAGGGTACAGCGCGAGGCATCTTCTTGCTCCTCAGGGTGTCTGGCCGTGTATCCTTCCACGGCCACGCTACTCCAGTGTAGCCCGCACCCTCGCGCCGCGGAAGTGTGCCCGGTCCAGTCCTCCGTCACCCCTTGGCAATTTTGTGACGATACGCACACATAACTTGAGGCCCATGACCGCAGTCACGGGGCTGCCTGGCTCCTGAGGTGAACATACGGGGAAACCGGGTTTCCCCATACCCCCGCCGGTGGGGGTGGCAAGCCCTCCCCACCGGGAGGGTGTGGGAGGGCGAAGCCCTCCCAGGAAACAACCCGCCAGCGGGGAGGGTGTGGGAGGGCGAAGCCCTCCCAGGAAACAACCCGCCAGCGGGGAGGGTTTGGGAGGGTGAAGCCCTCCCAGGAAACAACCCGCCAGCGGGGAGGGTTTGGGAGGGCGAAGCCCTCCCAGGAAACAACCTGCCCACGGGAGGGTTTGGGAGGGCGCAGCCCTCCCAGGAAACAACCTGCCCACGGGAGGGTTTGGGAGGGCGAAGCCCTCCCAGGAACAAATATTTTCATTCTGGTGTTGTGCGGTGTAGCCGCATGGACGGCTGAGGTGAACATACGGGGAAACCCGGTTTCCCCGTGCCCCTGCCTGCCGGGGCGCCAGGCGTCCCCAACACCGGTTGGGCGATGGGGAAACCCGGTTTCCCCATCCCCCTCCCTGAGGGCAGGGTCTGGGAGGGCGCAGCCCTCCCGGGAACACCCCGGGTTCTTACCCCAGTCCCTGCTGCAGCGCCCACAGCGCCGCCTGGGTGCGGTCGCGGACGCCGAGTTTGCTGAGGATGTTACTGATGTGGTTCTTGACCGTGCCGATGCTGATCAGCATCGCCTCGCTGATCTCCTGGTTGGTGCGGCCCTGCGCCAGCAGGGCCAGAATGGCCCGTTCGCGTTCGGTGAGCAGGGCCAGCCGCTCGGTGGGCGCAGACGGCGCAGTGGGCTTGCTTCCCTCAAGGTCGCCGGCCAGCCGTCCCAGATGGGGCAGCATTTGCGCCGTAATTTCCGGCGCCAGCAGCGCCCCGCCGGCCGCCACGGTGCGCACCGCCTCCGCCAGCGCCTTGTGGTCCACGTCCTTTAACAGGTAGCCGCGCGCGCCCGCCGCCAGCCCCCGAAACACGTATACGTCGTCACGAAAGGTGGTCAAAATGATCACCGCCGGGCGCGGCCCCCGCTCCGTCAGCCGCCGGGTGGCCTCTACCCCATCCATCACCGGCATCAGCACGTCCATCAATACCACGTCCGGGTCGAGCGCGGCAACGAGGTCGAGAGCTTCCTGCCCATTGCTCGCCTGGCCCACCACGTCAATGCCGGGCTTGCGCGCCAGCAGTGTGGCGATCCCGGTCCGAATAAGGGCCTGATCGTCCACGATCACCACGCGGATCTTCTCGCTCATCGTTGGCACCCCTGTGCAGCGCCGTTGGAGGCGCTCACACGCCTTCGGTCGGCAACACTACCCGCAATCGCCAGCCGCCGCCGGGCAACGGGCCGGCCTCCATACCCCCGTTGAGGGCCTCGGCTCGCTCACGCAGGCCGACCAGCCCGAAACTCTCGCCTGGCCGGCGGGCCGGTTCTTCCCCCTCGCCTGTGTTGTCGTTGGTGACCGTGACGGTAATGTAGCCCCCCAGGCTCACGACCCGCGCCTCGACCCGCGACGCGCGGCTGTGTTTGCGCGCGTTGGTCAACCCTTCCTGCACCGTGCGGTAGACGGTGCAGGCCAGCGCATCGGGCAGACCTTCAAGTTCCCCATCGAGGATCAACGTGACCCGCGGAGGCCCAACCGCTCCCGCTGCCAGTTCCTCCAGCGCGCGCCGCAGTTCCGCGCCCCGCACCGGCAATTCGGCATCGGCCACCGCCAGCATGCTGCGCCAGGCCAGGTGTAACTGTTCGCGACTCTCGCGTACCTGTTCCAGGGCCGCCTCGGCATCCTCAGCGGCCAGGTCCTCGGCCAGTTGCAGGTGCAGGTGCACCAGCACCAGCCGCGACCCCAGATCGTCGTGCACCTCCCGGGCCAGCCGTGTTCGCTCTGCCGCCACTGCCAGCATGCGCACCTCGTCCATCTGCTGTTCGACCTCGGCGTTCAACAGCGCCAGGCGCAACTCCGCCTGCTTGCGCCGCTCGAGCTGGCGGCGCGCCAGCAGCAACGGCCCGCCTACCGCCACAGCCGTCACCGTCCCGATCAGCAGAGCGTTGTGGTCGAAACGCTCCGGGCCCCAGTATGCTGCAAGGACGGTGATCCCGAGCACCAGACCGACCAGGTGCAGCACAATCTGCCGCGATGGGAGCCGCACCGCCACCTGCCAGAGCACCAGCAACAGCCCCAGCAGCGGTGTGAGGGTGTGCGCGAGTTGCGCCAGCGCCAGGATCGCCACCGACTGCGCCGCCAGACCCACCTGGATCAGCAGCGGCTGATCGATGCGCTGCGTTGTTACATAGGCGAGCAGTAGTACCGCGACCCACACCAGGAGCATCCCGAACGCCCCTGCATCCAGCGGTCGCTGCAACGCGGCTGAACTGATCGTCAGCACCAGAAAGACCGCCGGCAACACCCACGTCAGCACTCGATTCAGCGGGGTGGCGATCACCGGCTCCTCGGACGGGAGCACCGTCGCCAGGGGGGGAACGTCGGCAGGCGACTCGTCCGCACCCTGTCGCAACGTCGCCACCGTGCCGCGCAGGCGCTCCACCGCGCTGGCGGCGGCGGCCCGCGTCTGGCTCACCGCCGCCTCAAGTCGTGAGAGGTTGCTCTGGGCCTGCGCCAGTGCTGCGGTCACGCTCTGCTCGGTGCGGGTGAGGGCAGCCTGCACTTCGCCGATGATCGTCTGCGCAAGCCGGTGGCGCTCCTCCAGCATCATACGCTGCTGCACCTCGCGCATGCCAGCCGTCAGCGCATCGTAGCGCTGCTGCACCTGCTGCAACATGTGCTGCACCTGTTCGCTGCGGCGCTGCTGGCGCAGGTAGAAGATCGCCGCAATGATTGCGCAGGTGGCCGGAAAGGCCAGCGCCAGGTTGCCCTGCAGCCAGTCCATCAGGTTTGCCGTCACCACCAGCAGCATCCCGCTCCAGATGGCGTACACCCCCACCGCGAAGGAAATCCACAACCACGGCGGGAAGAGGGCAATCGCCTGGAGCACCAGCGCCAGGTACACGTAGTCGAGCAGTGGCGCAGGAACGAGCGCCTGCGCCAGCGCAGTGAGCGCTACCTGCCCGAGCAGGAACCCCACCTGCCCCCAGCGGGGTAAACGTCGCGCCGGGACAAAGGTAACGGCGATCAGGCAGGCGCCACACAACCCTGCCAGCGCCAGCATGCGCCAGACGGCATAACTCTGCCCTAGAGCGCTCAACGGCGCGCCGAGCAGCGCCAGCGTCACCACGCTCTGCACGGCAAACGGGTAGGGCAGAGTCACTGCAGGTATAATTCTTCGCTGAGCTGAAGCCCTGGCTTTCATAACTTATAGTGTAGCATACTCGTCTGCTTTCCCTCTCGGCGCGGACCCGGGGCGCCAGGGCTGATGCAAGGCCCTTGAGCGCACCGGACTTCCCCCCTCCCCGTCGAGGTGCCAGGCGCCCCCAATCGCGGTTGGGGTATGGGGAAACCGGGTTTCCCTGAGCCCTTCCCGGTGGGGAGTTTAAGGGCGGACAGAACATCCGCGCCAGCGTGGCGTGTACCGCACTGGAACGCCCGCGCGCGGCTGTGGTCGCCCCGCTTCGACAGGCGCTCAGCGCAGGCTCTCCGACTTCGCTGGAGAGGCCCGCCCCTTCGGGCTGAGCCTCAGGGCGAAGCCTGAGCCTGTCGAAGGGGGCCGGGGGTGAGGACCAACCAGCGCCTCCCAATGCCATAACGCCAGTCGGCGCCCATACATTCTGTCCGCCCCTGAACCGGTGGGGAGAGTGCGAGCAAGCGCAGCCCTCGCGGGTACGTGTTCACACTTCGCCTGGGAGCGCGGGCATCTTGCCTGCATCCAGGCCCTTGCGGGCGGGACGCCCGCATTCCCGGGGTGACGCCTTACCCCATATGTGAACACGCACCCCTCGCGGAACATCTCTCTTCTGCACCCGGGAGAGGATGTGGTACAATACATTCAGCGCTCAGGCCCGCCGCGTCAGGCGCCTGAGCGTCTCTGTGTGTCACAACAAATGCGCCCCGCTGGCGCTGAGGGTTTATGCTTCGCCACGATATTCGCAATATTGCCATTATCGCCCACGTCGATCACGGCAAAACCACTCTGGTGGACGCGATGCTCAAGCAGAGCCGCGTCTTTCGCGAAAACCAGACCGTCGAGGAACGGGTGCTCGACTCCAACGCCCTCGAACGCGAGCGCGGGATTACTATCCTCTCCAAGACAACCGCGGTGATCTACCGGGGCACCAAGATCAACATTGTAGACACGCCCGGCCACGCCGATTTTGGCGGCGAGGTGGAGCGGGTGATGAATATGGTTGACGGCGTCCTGTTGCTGGTTGATGCCGTTGACGGCCCTATGCCCCAGACAAAGTTCGTGCTGCGCAAGGCCCTGCAGGCCGGTCACCACGCCATTGTGGTGGTCAACAAGATCGATCGGCCTCAGGCGCGCCCGAACTGGGTCGTGAACGAGACTTTCGATCTGTTTGTCGATCTCGGCGCCAGTGACGAACAGGCCGAGTTCGCCACTATTTTCACCAACGCGCTGGCCGGCCACGCTGGTCGCTCGCCGCTCAAACTGCACGACTCGCTCGAGCCTCTCTTTGAGGCGATCCTCGACCGCATCCCGCCCCCTGAGGTTGACGTGACCGCCCCTGCCCAGTTTCTGGTAACTACCAGTCTCTACGACGACTACAAGGGCAAGATTGTTACGGGCCGGCTCAGTCGCGGCGCCATCAGCAAGGGGCAGGCGCTCGTGCGCATCGACCGCCAGGGCGCTATCCATCCGGTGCGCCTCTCCCAACTGTTTGTCTACAACGGCCTCCAGCGCCAGGAGGTTGAGTCGGCGCAGGCTGGCGATATCATCGCCCTCGCCGGCATCGGCGACGCCAGCATCGGCGATACCATCGCTGATGCCCTCCAACCCGAGGCCCTCCCCCCGATCAAGGTCGAAGAGCCGACAGTGCGTATGACCTTTGGGGTCAATACCAGCCCCTTCGCCGGTCGTGAAGGCACGTTCGTGACCTCGCGCAAGCTCCGCGAACGTCTCTACCAGGAGACCGAACGCGACGTGGCTTTGCGAGTCGAAGATACCGAAAGCCCCGATGTCTTTCTGGTCGCCGGGCGTGGCGAGTTGCACCTCGGCATTCTAATCGAAACCATGCGCCGCGAAGGTTACGAGTTCCAGGTCTCCCGTCCTGAGGTGATCTTCCACGAAGATGCCCACGGCAACCGCCTGGAGCCGATTGAACTGGTCGAGATCGAGGTGGGCGCCGATTACCAGGGCGTGGTGGTTGAACTGCTCGGGAAACGCCAGGGCGAGATGCGCGATATGCACGTCCGCGATGATGGCAGCGTGCACTACGTCTACCTTGTGCCCACCCGTGGATTGCTCGGCTTCCGCCAGCTCTTCCTGACCGCCACGCGCGGCACCGGGGTGCTCAACAGCCTGTTCTACGGCTATGCGCCGTTCACCGGTGACATTATTGCCCGTGAGAATGGTTCGCTGATCGCCTCCGAGAGCGGCGTCGTCACTACCTACGGCATCAACCAGGTCCAGGATCGCGGGGTCTTCTTCGTTACTCCTGGCCAGGAGGTGTACGCGGGTATGGTCGTCGGCCAGCACATCCGTGACGTGGACCTCGAGGTGAATGTCTGTAAGGAAAAGCACCTGACGAACATCCGCAACAACAAGGGCGCAGAGAATATTCGTCTCGAGGCCCCGCGCACCCTCTCGCTCGACGATGCCATCGAGTACATCGGCGACGACGAACTGGTCGAGGTTACGCCCAGGGGCTGGCGCCTGCGGAAGAAGCTGCTCAGCGCCGACGACCGGCGCCGCGAGAAGAAGAAGCGCGACCTCTCGCTGGCCTGATGCGGCCCCGCACTCCTCCCGGCGGGGATGCGGTGGGGAAACCGGGTTTCCCAACCTGCGGTGAGCCTGTCGAATCTCGTCCCTTCCGATAGGGAGGGTTTGGGAGGGGGCAATTCTCCAGGGCCTTCCGCGCAGGGGTGTGGGGAAACCGGCTTCCCCACACCCCTCCCTGCGCGCGCCGCGCACGGCCGCCCTTCTCTCATCCTCCTCTCATCCTGACCTAAGCCCCCTCTTAACCCCCTGGCCTATACTATTTGCTTGACGTCCCCCGGGAGTGTCACGACTCCCGCTGGCTCTCGTCCCCACGAGGATCACCCCCTGTTGAATGGGACAACCAACACGTTCGTTTGCTTCGGTCGCAGCCCGGACAACGAACCTGAAAGGGGAGCGACCCATGACCAATCCGGCGGTTATCAGCCCCGGTGCTGCAGACTCAATCATTCTGTATCTGAACGAGATCGGCGATGAGCCGCTTTTGACCTTTGATCAGGAACAGGCTCTTGCGCGAACCATGGCTGAGGGCCTGGAGGCGGCCAACCGTCTTGATGCGGAGCCGCACCTGCCTCTTGCCGAGCGCCGGCGCCTGGAGCAGCAGGTCGCTGCAGGTGAGCGCGCGCGGGCCCAGTTGATCAACTCTAATTTGCGCCTGGTCGTGAGTATCGCGCGCCGCTACCAGGGCCACGGTCTGAGCCTGCTGGATCTGATCCAGGAGGGCAGCCTGGGCCTCATGCGCGCCGTTGACAAGTTCGATCCCGGGCGAGGCCTGAAGTTCTCGACCTACGCTACCTACTGGATCCGCCAGAGCGTGGGTCGGGCCATCGCCGATCACGGGCGCACCGTGCGCTTGCCCGTCCACCTGGGCGAGCGGCTCTCGCGGCTTGCCCGCGTGCGCCAGCAGTTGATCCAGCACCTTGACCGCGAACCGACGCCCGAGGAGGTTGCTAGCGCAGCCGGGCTTACGCCTGAGCAGGTGACGCGCGCCGAACAGGCCGCCTTGATCCCTGCTTCGCTCGACGAAGCCCATACCGAGGATGGTACCGGTACCCTGGCCGAGGTCATCTCCGATCCGCTCCAGCCGTCGCCGCTGGAGGAGGTGTCGCACGCCCTGCTGCGCGACGACCTGAGCGAGGCGATGTCGCACCTGACGCCTCGTGAGCGCCACATCCTCTGCCTGCGCTACGGACTGCACGGGGAGACTGCGCTGACCCTGGAGCAGATCGGCCAGCGCCTCAACCTGACCCGCGAGCGGGTGCGACAACTCGAGAGCGAGGCGCTCAAGAAGCTGCGCGACCCGCTGCTGGGTCGTCGGCTGCATGGTTACTTCGAAGAGGCGTAAAGCGGTAGCATACCCAGCACCAGCTCTGCCCTCCGACGCCAGTCGGAGGCGGGCGCCAGATCGGCGGCGCGGATGAGGGCGCTACGCGCGTTCTCCGCGTCGCCAAGGGCAGCCAGGGCTGCCCCGAGGTAGTAGGACGCATCGGGGCCGCCACCGGTCCGCTGGGCCGCGCGGGCGGCCTCTGCCGCGCCCGCAAACTGGCCGCAGTGGTAGCGGTAGGCGGCCAGCGTGGTCAACGCCTCCGGATCGTCGTTCGCCTCGGCGGCGGCCACTTCGGCAAACGACAACCCCGTTTCGCACAGTTCAAACGTGGTGGCAAGGTGAAACGTTGCCGCCAGCAGCGCGTAGCGGCCTCGTTCGGTGTCGGGCGCCAGCGCCAGGGCGCGGCTGTAGGAGCGGCTGGCCTGGTCGTATTCGCGGCGAGCGGCGTGCCAGCTCGCCCAGGCCAGGGCCACGCCCGGATCATCGGGCCGCAGCCGCGCCACAGTGTCCAGCTCGTCGTGCGCGGCATCGTCGGCGGCGGTGGTGAGGTAGGCCAGCGCCAGCAGCGTGCGCGCCCGCGGGTCATCAGGGTGCGCCTCGACCAGGGCTTGCAGTCGTTGCAAGCCGCCACTGGCATCGCCAGCGCGCCAGCGGGTGTAGGCGGCGTAGGCCGCGGCGCCGAGGGCGTCGGGGCCGTGGGGGTCAACCCGCGCAAACTGCTCCTCGGCCAGGCCGTAGAGGCCCAGACGCAGGTAGAGCAGGCCCAGGAGTTGTGGCCGCTCGGCGGGCGGCGCGTCAAGCGCCGCCTGGAGACGGCGCGGGCCGTCGCCGACCACGGGAAGCAGCGGGAGGATCAGCGGGTCGTTACGACCAGGCGCCGCTGAACTCGTCGGGCGTGCCGCTTCAGGGGCGCTGCCGGCGCGCAACAGGGCCAGGCGGTAGCGCGCCGACTCAGCCCAGGCTGGCGCCAGCGGTTCGGCCAGAGCCGCCTGCAACCCGGCTTCAGCCAGCAGGTACTCGCCCCGCCGCAGGGCCTCATCGGCGGCCAGCAGGCGCGCCGGGGCGCGATAAGCGCAGGTCTCGGCGGAACGACAGTCCTCCACCAGCGCCCACGTGCGCGCCGCCAGATCCCTCCGCCCCGAGTCGGCGAGCGTTCGCCCCAGGTAAAGCAGGGCGCGCTGGTAGTCGGCAGGCTTCAGCCCGCGCAGCATCGCCGCGCGCAACTGGCGCTCGGCTGCGGCATGCTCGCCTCGCAGCGCCCGCAGCATCCCCAGCCGCACCTGTGCCTCGGGCAGATCCGGCGCCAGCGGAGTCAGGACGGTCAACGCCTCGTGGTAACGCCCCGCACTGAAGAGCCGCTCAGCCTCGCGCAGCGCATCGCGAGGATCGGGCCGCAACGCCAGCGCCAGCGCCAGCCCGAGGCCGAGCAGCAGCGCGGCCCAGCCCGGTAGCGCCAGCAGAATCCACCGGGGTTGGAAAGCGTGACCCCACACCCCCCCCATAGCCCGGCTACTTCTCCCCGCGGGGCCAGAGCGCCCAGACGATCGCCGCTGCCGCCGCCATCCACGCCCGGTTCGCCTCCTTCTCGAACCCGCGGGTTCGCAACTGCACCCCGCCGAGGAACAATCCCGTCGCCAGCATGCCGCCAGCGAGCCGGTCGCTCGACCGCTCGACGCGGCGAATACCACGCTCCAGGCGCGACAGGTCCGAGCGCATCTGGATCTCTCCTCGATTGGCCGAACGGTAGTACGCCTCCATCTGCCGGGGCAGCGAGAAGAGCAACTGCCCGAGATCGAGCAACTCCTTCTGCGCCCGCTCGGCCCAGTTGATCCCGTTGCGCTCGCGCTCCAGCAACATTTGCGCAAAGGGGCGCAACTCGTGGAACAGGTTAATGTCCGGGCAGATCTCCGTAGCCAGGCCGGCGACCATGCTCAAGGCCCGCCCGAAGTACAACAGGTCCTGAGGGATCTGGAACGGCAGATCGTAGATGATATCCTTGGTTTCCTCGAAGATCGCCTCAACATCAATGCTGGTCATCTCGCGCATCGAGCGGTTGTACGAATGACGCAGCATAATCTGCATCGCCTGGACGATCGGGCGGCGGTCGGCGCCAGGCAGGATCATGTTCAACCGATCCAGCGCGTCGACGATCCGCTCGGCATCGTTCGTCGCCAGACCCAGCACTCCGCTACGCACAACATCCATCGTCTGCGGCGGCAACGCGCCGACCATGCCAAAATCCACGAAGATCAAGGTGAAGGGCCGGCCCGGCGCGACGGCATGGGCCTCCGCGTCACCGAAGAGGCGCCCGTCGGGGAGCACGCCGTTCCCGTTGGGCTTACTCGAAGCCCCCTTGCCATTGGAGGAGATACTATAGTTCACCGGGAGTTCGGGATCAACGCGCACAAACAGGTTTCCCGGATGCGGATCGGCGTGGAAGAAGCCATCAATAAAAAACTGCTTCAAATAGCAGTTGTTCAGACGCGCCGCCAGCTCTACCCGGCTCACCCCCATCGCTTCCAGGGTACGCAAGTCGGTGATCTTGATCCCGCTGATGCGTTCCATCACCAGCACGCGCCTGGTCGTCAGCTCCATGATCGGCTCGGGAAAATAGATCCCCTGCACCCCCACAAAGTTCTTGCGGAACGTGGCGGCGTTACGCCCCTCTTCCACATAGTTCAGTTCTAGCGTCAGGACCCTGGAGAACTCGGCCAGCAGGGCCTCGAGATCGGCCCGTCGCCGGAGCGGCGGATAGTTCTTTATCAGACGGACCACCCACGAGACCGCGCTCAGGTCCACTTCGATGATCTGTTCGATGTAGGGGCGTTGCACCTTGATGGCTACATCTCGCCCGTCGTGAAGGGTCGCAAAGTGTACCTGACCGAGCGAGGCCGCGGCAACCGCCTCCTCCTCAAACCGCAGAAACAACTCACTGGGTGGAGCGCCCAGCTCTTCGATGATCACCTGAAGCACGTGACTTGCCGGGGCAGACGGCACTTCGTCTTGCAGCCCGGCGAGTTCCTGGCGCACGACATCCGGGACCACATCGGCGCGCGAGGAGAGGAACTGACCGAGCTTGATCTGCATCCCGCCCAGTTCCACTGCCAGCTTGCGGAAATCGCGGGCCAGGCGCCTCCAGCGCTGATTGGCGCTGCGCCGCACCAGCCAGCGCAGCATGCCAATGCGCATCAGAGAGATGTCCCAGATAAAGATATGAATAACAACCCGAAGCAGGAACGTGGACACGCGTAAAAACCGCTGGCGCGCGTTGAACCGGGGCGCCGCGCTGGAGCGGGGTACGCCGGTTTGATCAGGGTTCGGTACAGCCACGCCGGAGATCTGTGTATCTTGCGTCATATTCGCCGTTGGTTTACTGATTCTCCTGAGGATTATACCAGAAACCCCGTTCCAGCGATGACCTCCATACGGAGGGAATGGCGAGCTTCCAACCGGCGCTGGCGCGTTCCCCATCGCTTGAATGAGACAAACGTAAATCTTCCGACCGATGCTGCGCTCAACCGGTCCGTCGTACCATGTAACTGAGGTGAACATAGCCCGCCCGCGGGAGGGTTTGGGAGGGCGCAGCCCTCCCAGGAAACAACCCGCCCGCGGGAGGGTTTGGGAGGGCGCAGCCCTCCCAGGAACAAATATTTTCCATTCCGGCGTTGTGCGGCGCAGCCGCATGCGGAGGAATCCTCCACTATCGCGATGCCGCAAGCGCAGCTTGCGCGCACGTAGCAGGCGCCTATGACCATTGACAGCATTCGACTGCTCACCGATAGCGCGGCTCAGGTCTGGCAGCGCCTGAGCGCCATCCACGCGCTGGAGCCATGCATCGGCAGCGCCAGCTTCGACGATTGGCTCGGCCCGATGGAGTACCTCGCGTTCGACCAGGCCGAGGAACAGGCCCTCCGGCGCGACTACCGTCTCCTCGCCAATCTGCTGGCGGAACTGGAGACGCTCGTTCACTCGCGCGAACAGGCGCTCGCCCTGGTGCGCGCCGAAGCCACCGGGTCAGGCATCAGCGCTTGAGGTGAACATAGCCCGTGCGCGGGAGGGTTGGGGAGGGCGCAGCCCTCCCAGAAAACAACCCGCCAGCGGGGAGGGTTTGGGAGGGCGCAGCCCTCCCAAGAACAAATATTTTCATTCTGGTGTTGTGCGGCGCAGCCGCATGGATGATTGAGGTGAACATAGCCCGTGCGCGGGAGGGTTTGGGAGGGCGCAGCCCTCCCAGGAACAACCCCCACGCTCCGCGTTGCTCCCGGGCTTGCGTGGCTACCCCGACTCTGAGTGCCGACCTGCGAGCCAGGTTGACTCCCTCCCTCCAAACGGCTACAATGAACCGGTAATCATCCCGCGCTAACGGGTCGTATTACTATGCGATGGTGCAGGCGCGCGGCTTTGCAATCCCGCCCCGGGCCGCGCCCGGCCCCTCAGGAGTGTATCCGGTAGGACCGTGAACGGGAGGGGCCGCGAGAGCCTGGCTTTGCCGCCAATGCTCTCTTCTCCGACCACGAGCAAGCTAGAGAGCCGGATGTGCCAATCAGTTTTGTCTGGCTCGCCAGTATCAAAGTGAGCGCCAATGTTTGAAAGTCTTTCCGATCGCCTTCAGGCGGTTTTTCAAAAACTCGGCAGCAAGGGCCGCCTCGACGAAAACGATGTCCGCGAGGCGATGAAAGCGGTGCGCCTGGCCTTGCTCGAAGCCGATGTTAACTTCAAGGTTGTCAAAGATTTTGTCGCCCGGGTCACCGAACAGGCCATCGGCGAAGAGGTCACCAAGAGCCTGACGCCTCACCAGCAGGTGGTGAAGATCGTTCACAACGAACTGATCAACCTGCTTGGCGTTGAACATGCACCCTTGCAGGAGGCCCGGCCCGGCCCGACGGTGATTATGCTTGTTGGCCTCCAGGGTACTGGTAAGACCACCCTTGCCGCCAAACTGGCCCTGCACCTGCGTAAGAAGGGCCGCCGCGTGATGCTCGCCGCCTGCGACGTGTACCGCCCGGCCGCCATTACGCAGTTGCAAACGCTCGGCAAGCAGTTGAACGTGCCCGTCTACAGCGAGGGCACGTCCGCTCGCCCGCCGGATATTGCCGCCCGCGCCCTGGAGCAGGCGCGGCGCGATCTGGTCAATGTGGTGATCATCGACACCGCTGGCCGCCTGCAGATCGACGAGCCGCTGATGCAGGAACTCGCCGAGATCGACGCCCGCGTGCATCCCACCGAGCGCCTGCTGGTGGTTGATGCGATGACCGGCCAGGAAGCGGTGCGTGTGGCCGAGGCCTTCAACGCCCGTGTGAACCTTACCGGCCTGGTGATGACCAAGATGGACGGTGATGCCCGCGGCGGCGCGGCCCTCTCGGTGCGCGCTGTGACCGGCGTGCCGATCAAGTTCCTCTCCACCGGCGAAAAGGTAGATACTCACACCCTCGAACCGTTCTACCCCGACCGGCTGGCCTCGCGCATCCTCGGTATGGGCGATGTGCTCTCGCTCATCGAGAAGGCCGAGCAGATGTACGATGCCGAGCAAGCCCGCGCAATGGAAAAGAAGCTGCGCAAGGGTAAGTTCGATTTCGAGGACTTCCTGACCTCCATGCAGCAGATGCGCAAGCTCGGCCCGCTTCAGGAATTGCTCAAGCTCATCCCCGGCCTGGGCCAGCTTGCTCGCAACGAAGAACTGGTTGATGAGCGCCAGTTGAAGCGCGTTGAGGCCATGATCTTCTCGATGACGCCGTATGAGCGTCGTAACCCCGAAGTGATCAAAGGCAGCCGCCGCACGCGGATCGCTCGCGGTAGCGGCACCTCCGAGCAAGAGGTGTCCGCCCTGGTCAAGCAGTTCCAGCAGATGCAGCGCATGATGAAGCAGATCGCCAGCGATCAGGGCCGCGGCGGACGCCGTGGCGGGCGCGGCGGGCGCGGCGGCCCGGGTGGCCCCGGTGGCCTCGATATCAACGAGTTGATGCGGATGCTGAAGTGACCGCGCCCACGTCCTGAGGTGAACATATGGGGAAACCTGGTTTCCCCGTCCCCCTGCCTGTGGCCGCGACAAGCCCTCCCGACTGAAGGAGGGTCTGGGAGGGCGTAGCCCTTCCAGGAACAAGTATGTTCAGGCTGGTGTTGTGCGGCTGGTGGTACGTGCTCATACTTCTCCTGGGTGCGCGGGCATCTTGCCCGCATCCAGGCCATTGTGGGCGGGACGCCCGCGCACCCGGGGTGACGCCTTACCCCACATGTGAACACGTACTGCTGGTGCGCCTTTCCGCCAGGCGCGCCCGGGTATGGTATAATCGTGGGTCAGATGTCCGTGCGGCTTTGCTCCGCATGACCGGGGTGGAGAAGGGAGCTTCTTTGTGCCTGTCACGATCCTTCCTTCAGGCAAGGATAGAGGCAAATCCGCACACCCCGGATGTACGTTCGTTGTGCAGACTGGTTACTGGAGGTAAAGCACACCCATGGTAAAGATCCGTCTTCGCCGCACCGGCAAGACCAAGCAGCCCAGCTACCGCGTGGTGGTTGCCGATTCGCGCTCGCCCCGCGATGGCAAGTTTATCGAGATCATCGGTCACTACAACCCCATCCGCCAGCCCAAGGTGCTGGAAATCAAGGCCGATCGCGCCCGTTACTGGCTGAGCGTTGGGGCCCAGCCCACTGAAACGGTGGTCAAGTTGCTCCAGCGCGTGAATGTGCTTGATGAGAATGGCCGCCCCACGCCCGCCCCGGCGGAGGCTTGACCGGCGCCTGCAACGCCGACGGCGCGCGCTACTTCGGGCTTTTTTGTTTTCGGTACCCTATGAAAGCGTTGCTCGAGTATATCGCTCTGAACCTCGTGGATAACCACGAGGCCGTGCAGATCAAGGAACGGGTTGGTCGCTTTACCGTGACCTACGAACTCTCTGTCGCCCCGGACGAGACCGGTAAAGTTATCGGGCGCAGCGGGCGCGTGGCCAAGGCTATCCGCGACTTGATGGGCGTTGCCGCTGCCCGGCAGAACAAGCGGGTCCACGTTGATATTGAGTGACTGATATGAACAGAGGGGAAACCGGGTTTCCCTATGCCCTCTCCCGGAGGGGCATGGGGAGATCCGGTTTCCCCATCAGGGCGTAGAGGCGCGGCGCCGCTGCACCTCTACGCCCAAACCCTCCCCTCAGGGAGGATTTGGGGAAACCCGGTTTCCCCATTCCCCAACCGCTGGTGGGAGCGGCTGGCGCTCCCACAGGCAGGGGTGCGGTTCGACAGGCTCACCGCAGGTGGGGAAACCCGGTTTCCCCGTATTTCCCATCGGTCGTCCATGCGGCTGCGCCGCACAATGACGAGATGAACATGGGTTTTTCTTGGGAGGGCTGCGCCCTCCCAAACCCTCCCGCGGGCGGGCTATGTTCACCTCAGTTATCCATGCGGCTGCGCCGCACAACGCCGGAATGAAAATAATTATTCTTGGGAGGGCGTAGCCCTCCCACACCCTCCCCGCGGGCGGGTTGTTTCCTGGGAGGGCGTAGAGGCGCGGCGCCGCCGCGCCTCTACGCCCAAACCCTCCCGCGGGCGGGCTATGTTCACCTCAGTTTACGGACTTTGTTCTCAGATACTCATAGGACTTACGCAGTTGGGGCACCTGCGGTATGATGAGGGCATGAATGAACCCAAGGTGTGGGATCTCGACTACATCAACTTCCTGCTTGCGACGCCACGCGTGGTATCGGCTACAGAG
>Ga0209207_1000417_pt1 | contig 26742 bp, 33 predicted proteins | sample SaghotsprinmetaG_FD_184140 | JGI IMG/M metagenome (GOLD analysis project Ga0209207, IMG submission 184140) | Hot spring microbial communities from South Africa to study Microbial Dark Matter (Phase II) - Sagole hot spring metaG (SPAdes) (version 3) | ecosystem: Environmental > Aquatic > Thermal...
AGACTGGAACCGGTAAAACGGCCGCTTTTGGATTACCTTTATTAGAGAAATTGGAAGTACTTGAGAAGAGATTACCACAAGTACTCATCATGACACCAACCCGAGAACTTACACTGCAAGTTACCGCTGAAATGCGCAAGTTTGCAAAATATAAAGAAGGCATACGGGTTGTCTCCATTTACGGAGGAGATCCGATTACCACACAGATCAGAGATTTAAAAGGTGGAGCTGATATCATCGTCGGCACACCAGGGAGAATTCAAGATCACATTAATCGCAGAACATTAAAGTTCTCATCACTCAAAGCCTTAGTCTTAGACGAAGCGGATGAAATGTTGAAAATGGGCTTTAAGGAAGAAATCGAAGAGATTATTAAGTCCTTACCGACTGAACGTCAAACACTTCTATTCTCTGCCACAATGCCAAAACCAATTTTGGACATTGTAAACAATTATCAGGTTAACCCTGTACACATTAAAACCAAACAGAAAGAAATGACTGTTAACACGGTTCAACAATTTGTGTACGAAGTCAATCAAGGCGACAAGTCAAAAGTACTAGTACAATTGATGGAGTACTACCGCCCTGAAAGCAGTATGATTTTCTGTAATACAAAGAAAATGGTTGATGACCTAAGTGCATTAATCGCTTCTAAGGGTTATAGTACTGCCGCAATTCATGGTGATATGAAACAAGAAATGCGTACACTTGTTATGGCTAAGTTCAAAAACAAGAAAATCCAACATCTAGTTTGTACAGATGTTGCGGCGCGTGGAATTGACGTTGAAGGATTAGATATGGTCTTCAACTATGATGTTCCTCAAGAAACAGAATACTATGTACACCGTATTGGCCGTACTGGTCGTGCTGGTAAATCCGGTATTTCCGTTACACTTACAACACCTCGCCAACGTTATGTTATTTCTGAGTTAGAACGTCTAACAAAAGCATCCATTGCTCGTCAAGAAATGCCTACATTAAATGAGATTCAAGCAGTTCGTTTCGAACACATGACTCATGATATCATGAAGACACTTAAAGCAGATATTCCTGCTGAAATTAAAGCTCTAGTTGAAAAACTAGTCGATGAGGGTCTTTCTCCGATTCAGTTATCAGAAGCATTATTATACAAAGTCATTGGCGATGATATCTTCCAAGAAGCTCAACGTCCAATAGAGAAACAACGTCGTGCGACTAAAGTCAATACAACTCACATCGAACTAGATGTTGGTTCAAGACAAGGTATCGCCGCTGCTCACTTAGTATCTGCTATCGCAGAGGCATCAGGTATAAGTGGTAAGGATATCGGTAAAATCCGTATCCAAGATCGTTTCTCTCATGTCGAAGTTCCACAAGAATTCGTACGTGAAATCATTGAAGCATTAAACCAAAACACTATAAAAGGCTTTAAGATTAAAGCATTTGAATTAACGGGACGTGCTCCAAAACCTAAGACAAGTAACTCAAGAGGACAATCGAGCGGTTACAGTCGTCATAGACGCTAAAACAATCCATAACGGATTGTTTTTTTACGCTCGATTATAAATTATATTTCTTCTTATAAACATCCAAAGAATACTTAAGCTCAATCCTATAATAAATATCACCTTTGGTAAAACCAATACAATCATTTCATTCAAAGCTTTCCCCACTAAGATATACGCAAATATCCCACTTAGAAATATAAGTAAATCCTTACTTGTTCTTACAGTGCTTCGAACAAACATCTTTCTATGATTATCAAAATAGGTAAAAAACGGTATTAAAGAAATCATTAGTGCCCCTAGAAGTTCAATCCCTCTTACTTCCATCATCGAGGAATCAATCGCATTTATCGTGAATCCACGAGTATAGCCATAAAACAACATAAGCGCAAAGAACATAAGCACCATCAAAGGTAATTCATTAATAAATATCCTATAAATAGATAAATCCTTCTTATTGTATCCTTCTAATAATTCATCACAGTAACTTTGAGGATCATCAATAGAATCCCAAACACTTATAGAACTATTTAATCTAAGATGAAAATCTTTGAGTATTTTATTTATTATCAAATGATATTCAGTATCCTTGATATAAAACTGATTTAAATAAAATTCAATATCATTCATTAACTTTCGATTTTCATCTTTTAGAAGTCTATATAATTCTCTATTCTCTTTCTTAAGTTCTTTAATATCCATTATTTCCTCCCCCATAATAAAAACTCAAAGATTTGAGTTCTATTGTTTAATTGCTTAAAAGTTTGCCCCATACATTCCCCCGAATGATTCTTAACTTATTTTACTTGCATTCCAAAGCTTAATCAACTACCAATCTTCCATATGATTAACTTCATACATGTTTATACAATCCTGTTTATACTCTTTAATCGCATCCTCACTTATATCATCTACTTTTCTAAATAAACCTACACCTGCAAAACTCTGCCAAACAATTCCATATTTCCTTCTTCCATAATAACAAGACACAAAGTTATCTTCTTGTGCATAAATAATCGCATCTCTCCCCTTTATTTCCACAACCTCAATTATTGGGTCTTTGAACATTTCAAATCTTGCCTGCGCTTTACCATAGGCATCAAGTGTTATATACATATGATTAGACTCTAATAAATAATAAGTACCCAATAGACTTAGAAGGATATATATAACAATTCTTATCTTTTTATTCATAATCATCACCATTTACTATCAACGTGAAAGATTCATTCACTTGTTTAAAATCCATTTTGATAGATTGAGTATCAAATGGTACTCCATGATATAAACTAATCATCATATCGTTCATACCCATTTGAACATCATACGAAGGGTAATATTGAATATCATTTTGATCTGTCAAATCTAGATTACTGAATAAATATAAGGAATTATACTTATTTAATAAATTAAATTTAGTTTGACTACGATAGACTAATACTAAATCATTATCTTCAGTTAATATGATTCTCTCAAAAATTAGGTAAGAATTATCAAAATCCACTACCTCATAAATATCCCAATCACGATATTTTAAATTTGAATAATCCAATTCAAGGATATTGCCTATCGAACCAACTAAATGCTTCACATTAAGTTTCTCATCTGTAATAGTTTGACGAGTGACTGAAGTGTTAACCATCGTTTTATAGATATTTAATAAAGATAAACACAACACAATGATAAATATACTCCTAGACACTACCCAAATATACCCTAATATCGGTTTATGAACTTGATTCAATGATCGACCTAAATCAATAGGATTACCCATCTCTTCATGTATCTTTATGTTTAAATCATGCTCAGAAAGATCATGCCACTGATGTTCATCGATTAAATCTTGAATATGACTATTCAACTCACGTCTAATCGAACGATGATCCACAATAAACTTAACCTGTTTAAGAACTTGCTTAATGTATGAATTACTCACTGAACTCATACTTGAATGTCCCCACGACATTATTCACTGTTTGTTTAAATAACTCAAATTCTTCTTTCTCACTGATAAGTTGTTTACGACCTTTATCCGTTATTTGATAGTATTTTCGTTCTTTGTTATTTTCACGTTTAAAATAAGAAGTCACATATCCAAGTGATTCAAACTTATGCAAGATGGGATATAAAGTTCCCTCTTTGTACTGAAAGACATTCTCTGATAATATTTCTAAATCACGTATAATCTCATAGCCATAGCGATCTCTTTGACTAATTAAGCCTAATATTAATAAACTAGAACCTGCACCTATATAGTTTTTATCCATACCTAGTTCTCCTAGGGTTATTATACCTAGAATATCTATGTTTGTACATAAAAAAATAATCGATGACTCGATTACTTCGTTTTACGTTCGTTATAGATTGTCCATGCAAGGAAAACAAATATTAACCCTAACAGAATAAAACCATTTAATGTAATCATTGTGCTAGAGAGTAATGCATTATCTGAGATAAATTGAATTACGGTTAATACGATAAATATATTCGCAAAAGACGCAATATTTTTCTTTGACTTATTCTCTAATGAATATCGTCTTTCTAAATATAGAAGAAAAACAATTGAGAAATATTGAATAATCATAAATACAGGATATCCATAAGAAATATCAACACTTAACCATAAACCTGTGTTATTTAACCAAGTAGAAAAGAGATGAATAATAAGTATGACAAACACAAAGAAAAATAGAATCATAGGGAAATAGGATAAAAGAAAGAAATTCTTTAAACTATATTGACTTAATTTCTTATTCTTTAGGTATTTCTCGCAATATTCTTTAGAGTCTTTTATTTCCAATTTCTTAGATTTATTTGTTTTATTAAGTAATTCACTTCTAAACGTTTCGAGCTCATATCTTGAAAGTTCATACTGTGAAATGTAACTCACCATAGATCGAATTTTATCTCTAGAGTCTACATCTAACTCTTTTAATCGATTATCATTTATTCTTCTTAATTGAAATAGATTATCCATAATACTCCTTTAGAAAAAACACCTTTAAGGTGTTAATCGTTTACTTCTTTAATGATCTTGGGTTTAATGCTTGAGCTGTTAAACTCTTATCCCCAAATAATAGATATGCAATAATCACTGCACCTAACAAAATAATTGGAAATTGCATCCAAACTACAATCCCGTTCATCGAACCGCCAGCTGTTTGTGCATAGGTAGTGGAAGTCTCTTCCATAAGAACCGTTAAAATGGTATACGTTTGTAAAATCGCATACGTTAATACAGAAAACAAAATCGCCAAAAATGTAATTAATGCTTTTCTTAAATTCATAGAGCTCCTTACTCACCAATTAGTTTACGTTTTATGATATCAATGGTTTCCATTGAAATATCCTTAGACATGAAATAATCCATTATATTCGGATACTTATAATTCAAATAATTCAAGAAAGTCTCCATTGTCTCAGGTCTAGAACTAAACAAGTCCTGATACATTTCACTTACATTCTCATCACGTCCCGCATACTTCGGTACAAGATAGGTAAATGATACTTCATAATCCGCAATAATATCAATATCAGACACACCCACCAATTTATACAATAACGCAGTAATTACTCCTGTTCGATCTTTACCCGCCGTACAATGATACAAAACAGCTCTATCATATTGAGCCAATACATCAAATACAGATTTAATGAATACTTTATTCTCAGACATTGAAATATACAAATCACTTAACTTAATTCGATTTAAATCTTCTAATGTGAATTGAGCATGGTCCAATATGGCAATATTGTGATAATCAACACGAGGATGATCTACAAATGGGTCTGGCGCATGATCAATCTCATTCTGATGTCTAAAATCAATCACCGCTTGAACACCTAGTTCTTCCAAAAAGATCATTTCATGTGATTGTAAATCTGTTAGATTATCACTACGAATAAACACATTATTTCGAACTGCTTGATTTGAATGGGTTAGAAACCCACCAATGTCTCGACAATTATAGACTGCTTGAAAATTAAATCGACGCATAACTTACCTCATTAGACCTATTTTAACGAGGAAAAGCATTTAACTCAAGTTAAATCTTAGGAACTCGAATCGCTTGTGTTGCGACGCAACCCAATCCTGCATTAACTCCACCACTACAAATAAGGTCTGTCACATAGAGTTTATTGTTAGGAAAACGTTCACGAATCATGCTTTCTAAGAGCTCAGCGTATTCCTTACTCCAAGCATGCCCGATACAAAACTCATAACTTTCATCCATACCAAAATCTTCAAATTTATCCACAATAAAATGGAATGCTTTATGAATCGTACGAAGTTTTTCTAAAATATCGATTCTTCCTTCGGTTTCCTTAGTGATAACCAAAACAGGTTTAATATTCAAGAAACCACCAATGGTTGCGGCTAAAGCCGTAGTTCGACCATTCTTCGCAAACAATTTTAAATCCTCTGCCATAATCAATGTAATACTATGTTCAGCCATATCCTTTAAGATACGATCCACTTCCTCAACACTTTTGCCTTGATCAAACAATTTTCTCGCGGTTACAGCACAAACTAATTCAATGTTTGCCATTGAATAACAATCCATCCCAGTAAATGGGACATCCACATCCTTCGCAACAAGTTCCATTGTATTTAAGGTACTCGATAACCCTTTGCCCAGTGGGACTGCATAGATATGATCATACTCTTCCTTCAATTGAGTAAATACTTCTTGAATTCGACCATACGATGGCTGAGATGATTTCATGTGTTTCCCCATAAACATCATCTGATAACATTGGTCATTGGTTATGGTTTCCCCTTCAAGATAGTTGTTCTCTCCATCAGTAATTTGAAGCGGAATCATATATAAACCTTCCATCTTAATATTCAAATGACTCATCCCACAAGCACTATCTGTCACAACCGCAACTTTCATATTAAAAGACCTCTCTTGTGTTAATCGTAACACTGAGAGGTCTTTAACTCAATCATTAATCCTTTAAAACTGCTTGAATTCCAAATGCATTTAATCCAACGTGTGCCGCAATACCAGCAGGAAGGATAATAGACTCTGTTTCACAACCAGGAATTACATCATCTAATGCCTTCTTAAACGACTCAACACGTCCTGACGCATCACATTCAGGGAAGTATACTTTGTGCGTTTTTGCGCTTACTCCACGCTTAACTAAATCATCAATAACTGCAGAGAATAGTTTCGCTTCTGTACGAGCTGTATCAAACTTCTCAATTGTATTAACATTATAGTCAATATAGAGGCCTAGTCTTACCTTTAATAAATTGATAAGTGCCGCAACCGGACCCTTAACACGTCCACCACGAACTAACTGATCAATATTATCGGGTAATATGAATGTCTTACAATCCTTAAATACCTTTTCTGCATAAGCTACTATCGTTTCAACCGATTCACCTCTATCCGCCATTTCTCTCGCTTTAATTGCGACATGACGAATAGGTGCTGCTGCACTACGACTATCCACAAATGTGATATTTTCAATATCGTGCGTTGTCGCAGCTAAACGGAAAGCTTGGAAAGTACCCGATAAATAACTTGCGATAGAAAGGACAATGATATGATCATAGTTTTCTCCTTTTAATCGTTCCATCATCAAATCCAAGAATCCAAGATTCGGTTGAGATGTCTTCAAATCTTTCTTTGCGTTTAATGCATCAATAATTTCTTTTGGACCAATATCTAAAAAATCTTTATACTCTACTCCATCCACCATGACTGATAATGGTGCAATCTCAATTCCTAATTTTTTCGCTTCTTCAGGGAATAGAGAAACCGAAGAATCCGTTACGATACAAATTTTACCCATGACAACCTCCTTGAGTACTCACATAATAACGAATACTGTTCACTTTTGTCAAATGATACAATCAAAATTAGTTAAAAACACTTAAATAAAAAGGATACACAGGTATCCTTAATGCTTATTGTAATTGTGCTACGATAGAATCAACACCCTCATGATATTGATTAAGATAACTAAGCATAAACGAAATCATATACTTTCCATCTTTTCTAACTAAATACTCTTGAGTCATAAGATCTTCAATATTTATTTTCATTGATCTAAACTTACCAAACGCAAATGACACATTTGAACGCTCATAAACTTCAATTTCTAAATCAACAGAATCTTTGAAATCTCTCTCTACAATATCGATATAATTATCTTCTGTATAAAGTACACCTAAGGCATTCTTCGTTAAATCTTCAACATGCAACATCACAGTCTCGCCTGTTGAAACATTAAAAATCGCAAAATCAAAAAATGAAATAGCCTTCTCTATCGCAAGATCATACTTTTTCTTCATGTCTTCACTCAAGTCTTCGCTTGCAGTATCCAACATTGTCATAAGCTCTTCATCACTCGCAATAACCCAATTTTCAGGCAAGGTAAAACTAAAACCTAAATGCTTATTCGTATACACATTATCAGTCCATACACCACGAACATAAGACGTATACTCAACTTGTTTTTCTTCTTCGACTTTTGGTTCGCTTGAACACGCAGAAAGGCTCAAGCTAAGCGCTAACACCATCAATAAACTTAAAAACTTCTTCATTATTTTTCTCCACCTTTAAACACCATTCACCCCGATTAATGAATTCGCGTCCATACGATTTTAACATACTCATCTCTTCACAAACAAGTAACAGAGCCATATTCTTGTGTCAAAAGAAAGCCTAATATACAATATTCATGAGGTGAATCCTATGTTAGATCCAAAACAAGTATTAAAAGATAGTCAAACAATTGCCGTCCTTGGAGTAAACAAAGACCACGAGTCTTATGCGAACAAAATAGTACGAAAGATTAAAGCCCTAAATAAGACAGCTTACCCCATCAATCCGAAATACGATGAACTATTTGGAAATGTCGTATATGAGTCCATTGAAAAATGCCCTAGCACCCCTGATATCGTAGTGTTTGTGGTTAACCCAAACATTGGAATACATTATTTAGAGAATATTAAAGAATGTGGAATTAAGACAATTTGGCTTCAACCGGGCACAATTTCAATTGATCTTTTGAATGAGGCAAAACGTCTAGAGTTGGATGTTGTTGAGGCTTGTGTACTCGTGGTAGGTAATTACTTATAGGACGATCGTCCTATTATTTTGTATTACTTAAAATGATATAATCAAATTAGACAAAGGAGGATACTATGTCATTACCTAAGAATTTTTTATGGGGCGCATCTACCAGCGCTTATCAAGTAGAAGGTGCCTACAATGAAGATGGAAAAGGACTCTCTGTACAAGATGTTAAGACACCTTTTCCAGGAACACCTAATTTCAATGTATGTTCAGACCACTATCATCACTATAAAGAAGACGTAAAACTCTTCGCAGAATTAGGACTAAAAGCCTATCGATTCTCCATCGCTTGGACACGTATTCTTCCAGATGGCGATGGTGAAGTGAATCCTAAAGGGGTTGAATTCTACAGTAATCTAATTGATGAATGTTTAAAATATGGTATTGAACCGATTGTGACAATGTTTCACTTTGACTTACCGTATGAGTTAGATAAAGTAGGTGGATGGACCAATCCACGTACCATGGATGCGTTTGTTAAATTCGCAAAAATCTTATTTGAGAACTATGGCCCACGCGTAAAATATTGGTTAACCATTAATGAACAAAATATGATGATTCTCTATGGACCAGTAATTGGCACAACCAAACCTGGACAAGAAGGATTACTATATCAATCCAACCACTATATGTTATTAGCTCAAGCTAAGGTATTTAAACTCTGTCATGAAATGGTTCCAAACGCAAAGATTGGACCTGCACCGAATATTAGTGTGAACTATCCTCATACATCAAAACCAGAGGATAACCTTGCGACTTTATATGTAAACGCAGTCCGTAACTGGTTGTATCTCGATATTGCCGTATGGGGTAAATACAATCCAGTCGCAATGGATTACATTACTAAAAAAGGCTTTAAGATTGATATTACAGAAGAAGATATGCAAATTCTTCGTGATGGAAAACCTGACTTCATTGCCTTCAATTACTACAATACCGCAACCATTGAAGCCTACAGTGAAAAAGAAGCCGCAACCCAAGGTGACCAACAAATCGCATTAGGTGATCCTGGATTCTTCAAAGGAGTTGCGAATGAATTCTTACCATTCACTGATTTTGGATGGCAAATTGACCCTCTTGGATTCCGTACTACACTCATGGAAATCTATTCCCGTTATCACTTACCTCTACTCATCACTGAAAATGGTTTAGGTGCTTATGATAAGGTTGAAGATGATGGTTCTATTAACGATGATTATCGTATCGAATACCTTAAACAACATATTACAGAACTTAAACGTGCAGTTGAAACAGGTGTAGACGTTATGGGGTATTGCCCATGGTCTGCCATTGACTTAATCTCAACTCATCAAGGCTTCTTAAAACGTTATGGCTTTATCTATGTGAATCGTGATAACGATGATCTCAAGGACTTAAAACGTATGAAGAAGAAATCATTCTTCTGGTATAACAATCTCATTAAAGAAAACGCAGAAAGTCTATAAGATTGAGCACCTTAGGGTGCTCTTCTTTATAAGGTCACTATGAAAATCAAAGAAATAACACAAAATGAAATACCAACTCTTTTAGAACTCATAAAAGAATTGGCAAAATACGAAAAATTACTGGATCAAGTAAGCGCAAACGAAGAGAGTCTGACTCAATGGATAATCCATGAGAAAAAGGCAAATGCTTTATTACTTGAATATAATCATTCTATTGTTGGATTTGTTCTCTACTTTAATAACTTTTCAACATTTCTAGGAAAACCCGGAATTTATTTAGAAGACTTATATATTAAAGAAGACTATCGAAATAAAGGATTTGGTAAACAAGTCTTTAAATATCTTGCGAATGAATGTATCCAACAAGGATATGGAAGACTAGAATGGTCTGTGCTTAACCGGAATGAACCAAGTATTCAGTTTTATCAAAAATTAGGCGCAATCCCGATGAATGAATGGACCACATACAGATTAACCGAAGAAGAACTCATCAAACTAATTTAGATAATATCATTTGCATAATTCCTCTCTCTTTAATAAACTATATCTGTGATTTACATCACTTAGAAATGAGGAAGCATGCGTAAGCTTTCAATATTACTCATCCTTCTTTTGGCTCTATCAGCTTGTACATCCGTAAAGACTGATGAATCCAAAGAAGTTAACATCTATTCTGCACGTAACTACGATGTAGATAAAGATTTACTAAACAAGTTTGAACAAGAAACTGGAATTAAAGTAAATCTATTCGAAGGAAAAGGGGACGAGCTTATTGAACGACTCAAACTCGAACAATCCGATCCCATTGCCGATTTGTTTATGACAGTAGGAGCTGAGACACTTTATCCCGCTCTACAAAACAACCTATTAGCTGACTTAAATCTTGGTTCAGTTAAAGAAACTCTTGAAACAGGATATTATGGAACGAAATGGGTAGCGCTCACAAAACGTGCACGTGTTATTGTGTACGATAAAGTAAATAACCCTAATCCAAGTGTTCAAAATTTAAGTGATTTAACTGATCCACAATACAGTGGACAAGTCTTAAGTCGAAGTTCTACATCATCGTATAATGTTGCACTTATGGCACACTATCTCCAACAAAATGGTAAAGATGCGACTAAAGAACTCATGTTAGGTCTCGTCAATAACTTTGCACGTACTCCAACTGGAAATGATCGTGATCAAGCTAAGGCAGTTGTGGCTGGCTTAGGACAATATGCGATTATGAATACCTATTATGTTGCGGCTATGGAACGCTCATCTGAACAAGAGGAAGTCAAAGTTGCTCAACAAATTGGACTCATCTATCCGAGCGAAACACACGTTAATATTAGTTGGATTGGACAAATCAAGAACAGCCCTAACCCAACAAATGCACAGAAACTAATCAATTTCTTATTATCTGAAGCTTCTCAAAGAGAATATACAGAAAGAAATGGTGAATACCCTGCATTGAACACAATTCCTGTTTCTTCTCTTTTATTGCCATGGAATGATTTCAACAAAGCTGTTATCGATTACGAAACTCTTGGCCAATACTCGATTGAGACGGTTCAAATGTTTGATGAAGTCGGTTGGAAATAATGTTTACTTGGAAACGTTTAACACAGATAAGTAGTATCCTTTGGATATTGCTTATCTTTATCTTATTTAGTGAGACTTTCACACTACTATTCACACCAAGCAATGAAAACTGGCAACACAGTGTTACTTATGTATTTAAAGATGTTAGTACTAATACACTTATCATTGTTGGATTTTCTACTTTAATTGCTGGTTTATTAGGACTATTACTCGCAAGCTCTGTCTCACTCTTTGAATTTAAAGGACGAAAACTCTTTAGTTTTCTTTTTTATCTACCCCTAGCGTTTCCACCCTATGTTCTAGCCTATTTTTGGATGTATTTCTTTAGTTATACTGGCACAATCCAAACATTTCTAAGACAATTGAATATTCCATATTCAAGTACATGGTTTGTGATTGACCCCATTATTCTCGCCATATTCGTATATACTTCAAGTTTATTTCCTTATGTTTATATTAGTACGAAAGCTCTCATCAATCGTACTATGGGAAATTATATCGAAAATGCAAGAGTCCTTGGATACTCTTATCCAAGAATAATCAGTCGATTAGTCCTACCTCTCAGTTTGCCTGCACTCTTAGGCGGTGGGTTGCTTGTCGCACTTGAAGTATTAAGTGATTATGGTGTTGTGTCTTATTTAGGTATACCAAGTTTCTCTACATCAATTGTACGTAGTTGGATACGATTTCAAGATTTTGATACAGCACTTAGATTAGCCTCTCTCTTAATGATATTTACATTAATTTTAATCTTTACATTCAATTATCTAAGTCGTAAAATTAAAAATTTAGTTCCCAGTAAGGGAAAACCTCTAATTCCAAATCGATTAAGTAAACAAAACTCAATCATACTTATAACTGTTTTAACGTCATTTTTATTTATAACGTTTGGTATTCCATTTCTTCAATTAATCAATTGGAGTCTTAAAAGTTTACCAAGCATTCGGATCCAATCGATCTTCCCTAATCTATTAAACTCACTGTACTTAAGTATTGGGGTTACATTGATTATTCTAGTTTTAAGTATCATCTTAGCAAATCACAAACGAATCCAAAATGGAATTATAAGTTCTATGAGCAATAAGTTAGTCCTATTAGGCTACTCGATTCCAGGATCAGTTATCGGTATTCTATGTTTAGTCTTCTTTCTTAACCTCAGAAATTTTATCCCCATATCCTTGAATAAAAGTGCTCTACTCCTTGTGTTTGCGCTCATCGTTCGTTATGTTGGATTATCCTATCAAAGTATGGACCAAGGATTTAATAAGATTGGGATGAAATTCAATGAAGCTTCACAAGTGCTCGGAAAAAGCTATTTTAACTCAATGCTTAAAATTGATATTCCCTTACTAAAACCCGCTCTATTATCCGCCTTCACCATGGTGTTTCTCGACATCATCAAAGAGCTACCTCTCAGTTTACTCTTAAGACCTTTCAATTTTAATACTCTTGCGACACAAGTGCATCAATATGCAAACGATGAAATGCTTGTGGAATCCGCATTTCCAACCCTCATTATCCTAACACTTTCATTTATTATGATTACAATTCTTGTGAAATTCATACAAAAGGAGAACAACTAATGTATCTAGATATTAAACAACTTAGTTTCAAATATGATCAAGTAAACATCATTGAATCCTTTAGTATGAGCGCACAAAAAGGATCAATCACAACGATTATTGGAGAGAGCGGTTCTGGTAAGAGTACTTTATTGCGCATTCTAGCTGGTTTACAAACCAGTCAAAATGGACTATTTATATTGGATAATCAAACGATATTCGATGATAAGAGCTCTATTGAAACACATAAAAGAAAAATTGGTTTAGTCTTTCAGGATTATACCTTGTTTCCACATCTAAATATTGAACAAAATATTGCATTCGGGATACATAGTAAACACAAGAAAAAAGAACGAATTAAATCAATCCTTAAAATGGTAGAACTTGAGAATGATGCCCATAAATACCCCTATGAATGTTCAGGCGGTATGCAACAACGAGTTGCCTTAGCACGCGCTATCGCAAATCAACCTAAACTCTTACTTTTAGATGAACCTTTTTCAAATCTAGACCAAGAATTGAAGAATCGATTAAGAGATCAATTTATCGCTTGGGCTAAACATGAAGAAATTACACTCATTTGGGTCACACATGATATTGAAGAAGCTCATACCATATCCAATCAAGTCATAGAATTAAAGAATAAGATGGTCTAGAACACTAGACCATCTTTTTATATATTTAAATCTCTACGTGGAAATCGTACAAAGGCTAAAGCGAGACCTATAATTATCCACAATATACATAAACCAATATACATTGAATCTAAAGCTAAGTTACGAATGACCTCATCATTAGGAAAATATTTAAAGATTAATAGCGGTCTCATCCATTCAGAATTCTCTACCATATCATATACAACCGTTCCTAAATAACTCGCTCCCATAACCGATATCATAATCATGGATGCCTTCGAATTATTTTTGAGTGCACCTGATAATCCAAAGGAAACACAATAGAACGCAAACATGATAAGTAATAAGCCCATCATCATTAAGAATAATTCTGTATTTATATTCTCGTTCGGCGCAACTTTCGCGATAATTCCAATTGATACACCATAATCAATCCCAACAAACGCTAAGATATAAACTATTCCAGCACACAGTTTTTGAACCAAGACCCAAGACCGTGTGACTGGTTTTACCATTAAAAACTCTGCTGTTTTATCTCTTTCTTCTTTCGCTAAAATACCAGCCCCTAGAATAATCGCAAATATTGCCCCCATAATTACAAGATAGAAATTAATGATGCCATAGTACCCACTTAACGAAGTAATCTCTAAATTAACCATTCCAAACATCGCTAAGAATGCTTTAGGCATCTGATTAAACACATCGGTTATTGATGTATCATTCGCATCATAGAGAGCGGTAAACTTACCCATACCACCCGCTACCATCGCGATGATTCCTAAACCCCAAAACATTAAATACTTCCAATACTGCTTCATTTCATGAAGAAATAAGTTCATATTCCCTCCTACACCGCATGGATGTCTTTACGATCAAAGTACACAAAGCTAAACACAATCATTCCAACAATAATCGCTATTCCCCACAGAACAAACTCCAATTCAAGTGAACCCAATAATACAATGGAATATTTATCAAAGAATTGAAATGGTGAGAAATAACGAATCCAAGGATCATCAAAGATTGCCTTTAACATATTCACCACGAAGAAACCAAATACAATCCCTAAGGATACTGGCGCAATCGAACGTAATTTACGGAATGTAACACCGAGTAATATGCCTAAAGACGCAAAGATTAGTTGTAAATAAAATGTACTCAAACATACCATTAAAAACGATTGAGTCGAAAAAGGAGCTAATGTGACAGATGATACTCCTAAATAGGAAGTTAATGTTAACAGTAAATTCGTCACAACCAGTATGACTAAGATTGATAATACTTTAGCTAAAAGAATCGTAGTACGCTTAACAGGTTTCGTGATAATAAACTCTGTTGTACGTAAACGTAACTCACGGCCTGAAGTTCCTAAACCCAACATGATTGCTTGCATCGACGCAATCAGTTCAATATACATCAATACAAAACAATAAAATCCAATCGCAGAAAAGAATTGATCCATATCAAGTCCAAACGCAACTAAGACTTCCTTTGGATAACGATTTATTACTTCAATCAAATCGGCTGAATTCTGGTAAAATGCAGGGTAAATTAACATAAAGAAATATGAAACACTACATAAGACAAGAATCCAAACTAGATTACTTTTTAGATTACTCTTAAGTTCAAAAAAGAAAATATTCATACTTACTCCTTCTCATAATAATGCATGAAAATCTCTTCTAAGTCAGGTTCTGTCAGATTAATACGCAATAAATTAAGTTGAGATAACTTTTGCATTAAATCATTTACATTTCCGTTATATAAGAATGATGTATTACCATCCACTATCGAATAGTTCATCATGTTTTCATCCATAAATGATTCGGATAATGGTTCAAGTGTATCAATAGACACCTTTAAATATGTATTTTCTTTTAATGAAGACATGGTATCTATTCTTACAATTTTACCTTCTTTAATAATCGCAACTCGATGACATAGCTTCTGTACTTCACTTAAGATATGGGAAGAGAATAAAACGGTTGCGCCTCTTTCATTTTCTTCTTTGAGAATATCAAAGAAAGTTTGTTGCATAAGAGGATCTAATCCCCCTGTTGGCTCATCCAAAATAATGAGTTTAGGCGAGTGAAGTAATCCCTGTACTATCCCAACTTTCTTTTTGTTTCCATAGGATAAATTATCAATCTTCATATTTAAATCTAAATCCAATCGTGTCGCTAATTCTTTTATTTTTGCCGTGCAATCCTTTTTAAAGAAAGATGCGGAATAATTTAATAAATCTTTAACCTTCATATTATCGTAATAAAACACTTCTGATGGTAAGTATCCGATATCCTTATGAATCTCTTGATAATCTCTTTGGCAATCTAAGCCAAAAATAGTCGCATTTCCTGAACTTGGTTTAATGAGTGAGAGTAATAAACGAATCGTGGTTGATTTACCTGCCCCATTTGGTCCAATAAATCCGAATATTTCACCTTCTTCGATCGATAAATCCACATCAATAATCCCTCTGGATTTACCATAATACTTCGTTAACTTTTTTGTTTCAATGATTGCCATAGACATCTCCTATTTAACGCTAACTAAATCATATGCCTGATAAGAATTACCTACAAGTAAAATTGATATAAAAAAATGCCACAAACTGTGACATTACTTCAATTTAAGAGCTTTTGAAACAAATCCATTCGCTCTTTCAAGTTTATATATCGCATCGGATGCGGAACATTTCTTTTTAATCATCACAATCGCAACCTTAACTTTTAAATTCGCATCGTATAATGCTGTATGAGCTGTTTTTTCATTAACACCTGTTGCCTGCATAATAATACGTTTAGCACGATCAATGAGTTTAATATTACTTGGGTTTAAGTCTACCATTAAGTTACCATAGACTTTACCCATTTGAACCATGGATCCAGTTGATAACATATTCAATACCATCTTCGTTGCGGTTCCAGCTTTTAATCGAGTAGAACCTGTCAAAACTTCAGGACCTACTTCCACATCAATCCCAACATCACTGACTTTAGACAACATAGAATCAGGATTACAAGATATAGAAATCGTGTGCGCCCCAAGACTCTTAGCGTATTTAAGTCCACTAATCACATATGGTGTTCTTCCACTCGCCGCAATTCCTACTGCCACATCCCTATTAGTAAACTTAAGTGCTTTAAGTTCATCAATAATCAAAGTCTCAGAATCTTCAGCCCCTTCAACAGCAGATTTAACAGCACCTGCACCTCCTGCAATCAATGCCATAAATTCATTGGTTGTGGAGAAAGTTGGAGGACATTCAGAGGCATCAAGAATACCTAAGCGACCACTGGTTCCTGCGCCAAAGTAAATCACTCTTCCTTTTACATTGAGTTGTTTAACAATGATTTCTATGGCTTGCGCAATCTTTGGAAGTTCTTTATTCACCGCTAAAGCAACTTTCTGATCTTCCTCGTTCATAATCTTCACAATTTCAAGAGGACTAAGCTCATCTAGTTTAAGTGTATTCGGATTCGGTTTCTCTGTTACGAGTTGTTCAATGTGTTCTGTCATACCTCTATTTTACAACAAAAGAAAAAAGGCATTACGCCTTTTTAACTATTTTGCCAATCTTTTGTACAAATCAATGAATTCAAGAGCCATTAATTTCAATACTTCAGCACTCATAACTTGGTCTTCCGCATGAATTAATAGGATATTTGCTCCTGGATCTTCTCCACCTGCAAATTTTTGAATAAGCTCCGCATGTACATGGTGAGCCTCAACGAAGTCTGTATCACCTTGTTTAATCAAAGCTTCAGCTTCTTCGAAATTCCCTTGTTTTGCAGCTTGTAGTGCTTCTACATATGAAGAACGAGCGGATCCTGCAGCCGCAATAATTTGAAAACTAACGAGTTCTAGACCTTCCATGTTTACTCCTTTATTTTAAATGGATACTGTCTATATTTTACTTGATTTAGGAGTCGTTTACAAGTAGGCTTAACCATTCCCACTACATTCGCAACTGGACTTGGTTGAAGATCTTCTAATGCAATTTGAACTTCTGCCTCATATCGATTGGATCGAATATTGTCTAAAGTAATGCTCAAGTAAGGACGAGCTATTGTATTCTTAACTGGCACAGATACTTTCTTGCGTGTTTGAGTTGCGCGGAGTAATAAGCGTGGTTGATCAGGTCTTGACCAAAGAATCGTTTCTGTTAGCACTTTACGTTGGTTTACATCTAGATCTTTATCTAACCAAGCTTCAAGTTCGACATAATCACATTTAGCCGCATCACTCACAGCTTTGAGTGAATCATAATCTGGCATACTATCCCCAAATAAAACCATATCAAATACACCTGTATTACGTAGTTCACTGAATGCGATATGAGGAGGACAATAACGATGTTCCTCAATAGTTGGGATACCTTCACCACTCGTATTTAAGTCCGCTGGTGAAGTTTGCGATGTAATGAATACACCATTTCCAACCCCAAAATCATTGAGTAAATCTGCAGTATAAACCGCATCATCAAAATCTAAACCTGTTTCATTTCTAGGATAGAAGTTATGACATGCACGATAGTTTTTGATATTTCCACGTTCATTTATTCTTTCGATTGTCTCAATCAAATGGGCATCATTGCTCGTATTATCTTCAATAACAAGTCCAAATGGGTTGTTGGTTAATCGTACGATTTCATCAATTCCAAATCCACCATCCAAACGAATCACATCAATGTTTAAATCCACAATAGGTTTTACATTATCCACTTCTGCTCCAATGCGAGTGAAAACATCTAAGTTTAAATCCGCATGAACCTTCATTCCTAATTCACGAGTTAGATTAAATAACTTTAAAAAACCTTCACTCAATAACTCATCTGTTCTTTCAAAACCGAGCGCACCCAATTGTATGGATGTGAATACACGAGTATAACCTAAGGATGATGCTAGAAGAAGTTGTTTCTTAATCGTTTCAAAGTCATAAAAATCAGGATACACACTTAAACCAATCTCTACTTTACGCATATTGCCTCCATTTACCACCCATATTTGTCTACACCCCATTTTTCTTCAACTAATTCTTGTTTCACATAGATCAATGTATTATCTTTTACATCTTTCTGTAAAACAACACCACTACCCACTACACTAAAAGCCCCAACTTTTACACCAGGCATTAATAGAGCAGATACACCCGTTCGACAATAATCCCCTAAGTAACTAGCATTCGCATAGTTATTCGGAAGTTCTTTACGCCCACGAACGTAATGTGCACTGAGTTGATCATCAAAACGCAATGTGCCAGATGTTGTGCCTGCTCCTAAATCTGTATTCTCCCCAATCAATCCATAGTATTCACCATAATGAACACAATAGACATGATCGAGTGTAACACCGGATAAAAATTCAAATCCCTGATCAAACTTATTACGATTCCCAATCACTGAATGTGAATGAACTTTGCAGTGATTGTATAAGGTGCATTCATCCCCAATCACAGTATTTCCTTCTAAGATAACCCCATTCTCAATAATGGTATTATCTCCTACTATAATGTTTCCTCTAACCCATACATTATGACCAATACGACTGTTCTTCCCTAGTTTAACAAATCCTTCAATTCGTGCTGTGTCTTCTATTAAAGAATTTTCTCCAAAACTATTTTTAGTCAATTGATTACATACCTTTTGCGCCATATAGGCGTTCGCTTCTAAGGCATGCCATGGTTTATCACAATCAAAGATGGGTTCTTTGGATACAACAGACTTTAGTATTTTCCCTTCCTTAATAATCTCATTCAATGATTCTTCTATAAATGATTCAAAAGGAGATCCAACTCCTACCTTTAATTGAGTAAATCGGTTTGGATTATGTTCAGCCGTAAATAAGAAATCACGGTCACAAGTAAATCCTACCATTTGATGCGTCATATCATTCCCACGTTGATGAGCCCCAAACTGTTTAACTAAATTATCTTTAATTTGACACGCAATCCAATTCGTAGGATGTTCACGTAAAGGACTGATAAGTGCTGTGTAACTCGATGATTTCTGCAAGAGTTCAACTAAATCTTCTTTTTGAACTAAACAATCTCCAAATAGAACACAAATATCATTTCCATAAATCTTTTCCATTCCAAACACAAAACTCTCAGCACTACCTTTAGTCTGAGTTAGTTCAATGATTTCAACTTGATTTATAGCCTTAAAATAAGACCGTATTGGATCCGTATGTGTTTTAGATACTATGACAATATGCTCAATTCCTGCTTCAAGACATGTTTCAACCGTATGTGCTAAGAGTGGTTTATTCACAATCGGAAACATGCATTTATTACGTGTACTCTGGTATGGCCAAAACTTTAAACCTTCCCCCGCCGCAAGAATAATAACTTCTCTCATAGTTCCTCCTCTTATAAACCTATACGTTTATAAATTGAATCCACTTCTTTTAAGTAAAATTCTAAGGTAAAACACGATTCTATTTCTTCATGATTTAAATATGCTTGAACATCTTTATGATTCAATAATAACATTTTAAAGTCGACTTGTTGATTCCATGCTTGCATCGCAATCGGTTGGATTAAATCATACGCCTTCTCACGACTGATGTTTTTATGTTCAATCACATAGGTCATCACACGTTGGGCAAAGATTACCCCGTGCGTTATTTCTATATTGCGACGTACATTCTCTTCAAATACGGTTAAATTATCAACTAATCGAGTTAATCGATTTAACATGTAATCAAGTAATATGGTCGCATCAGGTAGAATTATTCTTTCAACTGATGAGTGAGAGATATCTCTCTCATGCCATAATGCTATATCTTCAAAACTCGTACTCATATACCCTCTTAACACACGAGATAATCCACAAATATTTTCAAAGGATATTGGGTTACGTTTATGAGGCATCGCGCTCGATCCCTTTTGTTTACTTGAGAATCCTTCTTCGACTTCACGTACTTCTGTTCTTTGTAGGTGTCTGAATTCTAAACTTATTTTCTCACACGTTGCGCCAATGAGAGCTAATACACTTAAATAGTATGCATGTCGATCACGTTGTAAAACTTGTGTGGATATCATGGATTTATTTAAGCCTATAATCTCACAAACTCGGTCTTGTAGATCAACGCCTGTATACAAACAGTTACCGACTGCACCACTAATCTTACCGACTTCAAGTTCTGATGAAGCCAACTCAAATCGATTAATTTGTCGATTGAGCTCATCGACCCATAACGCAAACTTTAATCCAAAACTAGTGATTTCCGCATGGACGCCATGTGTTCTTCCCATACATGCTAAATTCTTATATTGGAGTGCTTTTTTCTTTAATACACTTAATAATTTATCTAGATCTTCACGAAGTATCTTATTTGCTTCTTTGATAATTAATCCTTGAGCTGTATCTACTACATCAGTCGATGTTAAACCATAATGAATCCAACGTTTTTCTTCACCCAATGTCTCACTAACAGCACGTGTAAATGCGACGACATCGTGTTTCGTGTCTTCTTCTATTTCATAAATACGATCAATATTAAAGGATGCCTTTCTTAAAGCTTCCATTTCGCATTGTGTAATCATGCCTTGTTCATGGTAAACTTCACACACCGCGAGTTCAACCTTAAGCCATTGATTGAATTTAGCCTTATCTTCCCAGAGTTCTGTCATCATCGGCCTTGAATAGCGTTTTATCATCTCGTTCTCCCTTTTATTTCAGTCAAGATTCGGTTAAACTTTAACCATGAATGTCCGACTAAATTGTAACACAAGCCATACCATTATCATCAAAAAATCCGAGTTTATTACCGAACTCTACCGTGTTTTTTCAGTCGATGAGTTTAACGCAATTTTAAAGGACGCAAAGAAGAGACACCCTAAGGCAACGCATATCTGTACGGCTTATCGTATCCAACAATTTGAGAAAAGTAATGATGATGGAGAACCAAGTGGTACCGCTGGATTACCTATGTTAGAAGTTCTTCGTAAACAAAATATCATCGATGTTTGTGCACTTGTGATTCGATATTATGGTGGTATTCAACTCGGTGCTGGTGGATTAACTCGTGCTTATAGTGGCTCTGTCGCTCAAGCGCTAGAAACAGTTAAATTAAATCCAATTATGGATATGTTAGAGACCATCATTGAGTTTCCTATTTCATTCACAGATATTATCCTTAATCGTTTAAAAGATCTAGAGATACTGAATAAATCATTTACCGATCATGTTCAGTTAACCATTCGATCTATCAATGATGATTATCTTTTAGACCTAAAAGAAATCACTCGCGGTCAGTTAACTGTCTTATCACAAACAATTAAAGAAGTAGAAAGAAAACTTTGATTAATTGTTTTATTTGTAATACAATGTATTACAGAGGTGATCAAAATGAGTATAAGTTTTAGAGTTACACCAGAAGAAGAAATTCAAATCCGCAATTACGCTCAATTCAAAGGTGTGAGTATTAGTACACTAATTAAAGAAGCTGTTTTTGATCAAATGGAAACTGAACTTGATATTATGGTGTATGAGTCTATGAAGAAGAAGAATCCAACCAATGAATCATCTATTTCTTTAGATGATTTGAAAAGGATTCTTGAGATTGAATGAGTTACACCATCCAAATTCATCCAGACTTTACCAAGCAAATGAAGAAGCTGGATCCACATCAAGCAAAATTAATCTATTATTGGATAGAGAAACACTTAGTTAATAAAAACCCTCGCTCAACCGGGAAAACATTAACCTCTAATTATGTAGGCTCATGGAAATATAATCTTGGTGGATATCGAATTATAGCTTATATAAATGATTATTCATTAGAAATACTTATGGTTTCACATAGAAGTCAATCTTATCGATAAAAAAGACGAAATGATTCGTCATTTCTTTTCATATCTTACTTCTTCTTTTCCCATATCGTATGAGATTGATACGGAAACATTCCAATCGAATAATAGAATGGTTGATTGGATCCTACAAAAACTCGTTTAGCACCTTGATTAAATACTCGTTTAAACCCTTCATAGACAAGTGCTTTTGCGAATCCAAGTCCTCTACATTCAGGAATTGTCGCAAGTGGTTCGATTAATCCAAAATCAAGTTGTTTATCATACCATAATCCACAATAAGAGACATAATGGCCTTCAGAATTCACAATCGCTAACTTTAATGACAAATCCACATTCTCTCTTAACATCTCTGAATCTGCTTGTCTTTTTTGGGTATCATCATACACGAGAGGTCCTTCTCCATTCATCTCGTGATTAAATCCTTTCCATAAACAATTTAAATATTCATAAGGATGATACTCTTCTAACATAGAAATTAGTTTATACCCATCAGGCAACGAGTAATTTAAATCATTATTCCCCTTATAAAATACCGCATCATGTTCAGCTTTTGAAGAAGCGATAAACCCATTTGAATACGCAATTTTTTGAAATGCATAATCTGTTTGAGGTATCACTACTTTCACAAGATTGTTCACACAATAGTTCTCTTCGACATATTGAATCATTTCATTTTTTAAATATTCAAAGTCAGGTAAAGTTATACAATAGGCTGTATCCAATACCGTATCATATGTAACTAATCCAACTATCTTATCTTGTTCTTCCCATAATTGAATCTTGTATAGGTTGTGTTGGTCTAGCCAACCATGTGTGATCATCCAATCCCATCGTGCATAAACAAACTCACAATATCCACGTTGGATGAGAAAGTCTCTTACTCTTTTATAATCTACAGTTATTCCTACTTTATTGGTATAGGGTCTTGTTTTCATGGTGTCTCCATATCATTTAGATTTAACATAAGTTGGAATAGTACCTTTTTGAGTGTATCTAAGTCCTTTTCTTCAATATTTTTAAAGAATGAGTCCATAAATTTGATTGAAGTTGGAATGAGTTTGTTCCATATCAATTTAGATTCTGGTGTCGACTTTATTCTTAATGCTCGTGCATCCTTTGGATCTTTTGAGATATCAATCATATTCTTTTCTTTTAACTTAAGCGCAACTTGTTTAACATTTTGATAAGAGCTACCCATTTCTTGTGACAATTCATTTAAAGTAGGTGCATATTCAAACATCGTATCGAGTATCACCATTAAGAACCATTGTTTAGAAGTTAAATCAAATTCTTTCAATGCTTTATCCAATTGAGTATCAAGCTTTACTGCAGTTATTAATAATGCCCCAAATGAAAATTGTTTAGAGTCCATCATTTCAGCTTTTTCATAGTTTATATTCATAAATACCTCTTTCTATTGACATAATATGTTAGCTACCTTATTATATAACATGTTATGTATATACACAATCTATTTAGGAGAATACGATGAATAAACATTCAACAGGTTCGAAATGTGTGTTGCTTAGTATTGTATTAATCACTTTTGTAGTATTAACAGAAGTAATTAGTAAGTTTTCGTTTTATCTCGCAAACACGATATATCCAAATACACCTTTTCTTATTATTGATTCCTATGGGGTTTATTGGTACATTACGTTACATCATATTTTTCAATTTATCTTATCAGTACTAATTATCCTTATATTAATCAAACTTAATGATAAACATCAATTTGACTTCTATCTACGATTACCTAACAACACAAATCAAGCGATTAAGATAAGTCTTATCTTCATAATGGCTTGGATAATCATTCAATTTGGATTAGGTATACTATTAATAAATTTTAATGGTTTAGACACGACATTAAACTATCCCTTAAACCTCCAAACCGTAGGAGGACAATATTTCTTTCAAATCTTCTTATCAGGTATAAGTGAAGAGCTCTTATACCGTTCTTTGTTAATTGGTTTATTGAATTATTATCTTGTGAAAATCGAACTCTCTATGAAATATAGAATACCTTTAATCTATTTATTTACACTTATCCCATTTATCTTTGGACATATTCCGTATCAATTAGATCCATTTATTGTATACTCTCCAAATCTATTACAATTACTTACAGTTATCATCTTTGGATCATTTTATACTTATTTAGTCTTAAAGTTTGATTCAATTATTCCCTCAATGATTGTTCATGGATTATTGAATGCGGTTATTATCACATCAGGATTTATATTCTCACTCATATAAAAGACGAAATGATTCGTCTTTTCTTTAGTTCTTATTAAGTCTTTTATCCACATCTTCTAATTCTTTATGATCAAAATCTCCAAACCAATCTTTAAGCTTTAATTTAGCCTTTAACTTAACTTCATTATCAACATACAACGCAACCGCAATCAATACAGAGATAAGTGCTGTTAAATCATCCGTAAATCCTATCATTGGTATAAAATCTGATAATGCATCTAGCGGAAGAATGAAGTAACCTAATCCACCAATAATAATTGATTTAGCGAGCTTAGGTGTTGTACTTTTTTGTAAAGTATAGAACAGTAATAAAACAATATAGATAAGCTTTATCCCAGCTTTCTTCGCAAACTTTAATATCTTGTTGAATAGTTTATCTTCAGAATAAACTTCAATATATTTTTCTTTATTTAATTCTTTGATATCCATTTTTTAACCTCACTCTATTTAATGAGATTATACCATTTAACATTTGTACGAATTATACTATGTCTAAATCTTCTTAATCATTATCAAACACGGATTCCACTTATCCCATAAGGTAGGAAATACTTCTAATTTCTTAAATCCTAGACTCTTATAAAATGAAATAGTTTGATCATACACAGAATATTTCCCTTCATCAACTGTTTTAACTTGGATATATTCATACTTATCTTTAGCGTATTCTTCAAATTGTTTAAATAATAATCTTCCAATCCCTTGATGATGAAATTCTTTCTTCACGCCCATACAATGGATTTCACAGGTATCACAACTTGTCTCTTTGAGGGTAATAAATCCTACTAGTGTTTCATTGTGTTGTGCAGAAAATAAAACAAGCTGTTTGGATTGTTCAATGTATTCTTTTGTGCTATCAGGAAGTCCAAACCAGTCTGGTAAATCAAGTAGTACTTCATGTACTATTTGCGCTTTTCTTTCTTGGTTACTATCACTCTCTATATATATGTTAACCATCATATTACTATTATCTCCCTAAATATCCAGTTCATTAAACTCTTAGCCTTTATACCCATTCTTTTCAGAATGCCCTAAAAGATATAAGAATGCAAAAGCAGGTATTCTAATAAGATTTTTTCCACATTTCGTATGATGTACACCATAATCATTTGCCTTTTTTGTGACTACAATTGATGCAGATGCTTCTTCACACATGTCTGATATTGCATCGTCATCTGAAATCGTAGCATTATCTCTATATTTAACTTCAACAAGTATGTTTTTTGTGTTTGGATACTCCACAACAATATCTATTTCTTTATTCTTATTTCCACCTCTGAAGTATCCAATCGAAGTTGCCTTCTTATAATAGAATGATGTTAAGTGTTTATAAACAGTCGTTTCAATTATCTTACCCATCTCAATTGAATCAATAAATAGTGTTTCATCCATTAATACAGCATTTAATATCGCTGGATCTGCTATATATATTTTAGGACTAGACTTTAACACTTTCTTACCAGACATTTCGATTGGCCAACTTTGAAAAATAAGATTAGCACTTTCTAAATAACTTATATAATTCAATACTGTTGGTCTACTGACACCTTGTAACTCTTTCGCAATCAAGTCAATCGAAACAATAGACGAGGAAACATTACAAAGATATAGGAAAATTCTTTCCAACTCTGTCGTATTCCTTATAGGATAAATAGAAGGTAAATCACGCTTTATAACCTTATCAACAACATCTTCTCTTAAAACTTGTTGGGCATATAAGTCGTTATCAGAAAGTACTAACTCTGGAAACCCTCCTATTTGCAAATATCGATTTAAATGATTTTGTAGTTTTGCGAGTTTTAACATAATTTGAGTTTGGTCATAATGTGATTTTGTAGCCCAAGAAGTAATATTAT
>Ga0209207_1000418_pt1 | contig 26717 bp, 24 predicted proteins | sample SaghotsprinmetaG_FD_184140 | JGI IMG/M metagenome (GOLD analysis project Ga0209207, IMG submission 184140) | Hot spring microbial communities from South Africa to study Microbial Dark Matter (Phase II) - Sagole hot spring metaG (SPAdes) (version 3) | ecosystem: Environmental > Aquatic > Thermal...
GCAGTCATGTCGATACCGACCATCGCCAGGCTGACCAGCACGGCCAGCACCGTCAGCACGGCCCGCGCAACCCGGACGCCGACAATGCGCAGATTGCCGTCGAGCGAGCGCATGCCCATCAGGCGGGCCTCGATGACGCCGGAGATCCACAGCGCAAAGACCACGGTCAGGAAAATGGTCACCAGGCCGCTGAAAATCAGCCACAGGTTCAGTTGCTGCTTGCCGATGCTGAACCCGACCTGGGTCATCGCCTCGATCACGAACGGCGCCAGGTCGGTGATGTACAGCGCCAGCCAGCCCCAGACCAGCGTGGCGATCAGCTTTTCCCACGAAGTCAGCCAACTGGCCCCGGGAAAGGCCTGGCGCAGCACATAGACGACACTGCGGACCAACGCCATCGAAGCCAGCAAGGGCATCGCCACTTGCAGCACGGTCACCGGCATGAAGGACTTGAGCGCGACCTGCGTCGCCCCGGTCAGCACCATCCCCGACACCGGAAAAGCCAGTCGGCCGCCGAGCTGGCGGAAACGTCCGCCGCCGTCTTCCCGATGCGTCCGCTGCCACCAGTGGGCAATTCCCCAGGCCAGCACCAGGCAAGAGCCCAGCGCGACCAACTGCCAGACGAACAGCGGATCGCCGAAGTCCGCCAGTAATTTGCCGATCAGGCTCAGCGCCTGACGCGTCGACTCATCCATTCTGCTTCTCCAGCACGGCGGCGAAGAAGCCGTCCGTATCGTGAAGATGCGGCAGCAGATGCAGCATGTCGCCGCTCACGGCCACGCCCTGGCGGGCCAGCACCTGTTCGGCCGGCACCAGGCGGAACGCCGGATGGGCGGCCAGGAAAGCGTCGACGATGCGCTCGTTTTCCTCGGCCAGCAGGCTGCAGGTGGCATAGACCAGCCGTCCGCCCGGGCGCAGCAGGGTCGCCGCCGCCGCCAGGATGCTGGTCTGCTTGGCGGTCAGTTCGGCAATCGACGCCGCGTCCTGGCGCCATTTCAGGTCGGGGTTGCGCCGCAGCGTGCCCAGCCCTGAACACGGCGCATCGACCAGCACGCGATCAACCTTGCCGGCCATGCGTTTCACCTTCTGGTCGCGCTCGTGTTCGATGCGCACCGGATGGACATTGGACAGCCCCGAACGCGCCAGACGCGGCTTGAGTTTGCTCAGGCGGCGCTCGGAAACGTCGAGCGCGTAAAGGCGACCGGTATTGCGCATCTGCGCGCCGAGCAGCAGCGTCTTGCCACCGGCGCCGGCACAGAAATCGACGACCATCTCGCCGCGTTTGGCTTCGACCAGCAGCCCCAGCAACTGGCTGCCTTCGTCCTGCACCTCGAAAGCCCCGCCCAGGAACAAGGGATGCTTGGCCAGCGCCGGCTTGTCGCGCAGGCGGACCGCCAGCGGCGACCAGGCGCCGGGCTGGGCGGCGATGCCGGCTTCGGCCAGTTGCGCGAGCAGGGCCTGACGGTCGGTTTTCAGGGTATTGACCCGCAGATCGAGCGGTGCCGGTCGGTTCAGCGCTTCCGCCAGGACCGGAATTTCGTCCGCGGTAAAACTCGTCAGCAGGCGCTCGTAGAGCCAGTCCGGCAGGTCGCAGCGCACCGCCGGCGACAAGGCCGACTCGTCGAACGCCGCCACACCGGCCAGCCAGGCTTCCTCGCCGGCTTTCAGCACCGGGGCCAGCTCGCGCAGATTCCAGCCACGCACGACCAGCAAGGCAACCAGCAGACGCCGCCGGTCGGACAGATTGTCGGCACAACGCGCTTCGATACTGCGCCCCCGGCGCAGGACCGCGAACACCGTTTCGGCGACGAAACCGCGATCGGCGTGACCCAGCTGGCGATGCTCACGGAAATAACGCGAGACCACGGCATCGGCCGGATGATCGAAATTCAGCAACTGCCCCAGCAGGTTTTCGGCGTGGGCAAAGAGGGCGGGCGTGAAGCGGACTTTCATGGTTTTCCTGTTTGGTTCCGACCCGGCACATCGACGACGGGCTCGATATCGGTGGCGATTTGTTCGTAACTGTCGCCTTTTTTGTCGGTGAAGCGGATTTTAACCGGCAAGCGACCGTAATCGAGCGCAATCCAGATATCCATCAACGTTTCCCCGGTGGCACGCAGATGCAGCACGCGGAAACGCCCGGCCGGCGTCTCGATTTCCTCTTCACCGTGCGAATCGAGATCGTGGCGTTCGTATTTCTTGCTGGTGACCACCCCGATCGCCGAGCCGTTTTCCGGCGCCGCCAGATAGGCCAGCTGGTAATTCAACGACAGCAGGTCCTGCGTTCCCCGCGCAATCCGCTGCTTGCTGCCGTCACGAATCAGCGTCACTTCGTGCTGCTGCCAGTCGAAATCGGCGCCTTCGGCCGACTGGCGATCCTTGCGCAGCACCCGGAAATGCTCGGGCTGCAGTCCGCTGGCCGCCAGGCGCCCGACACTTTCGTAGGACTGGCGCACCGGCTTGAACAACGCAACCAGGCCACTGGTCTCGATCACGCTGCTGAGCCGATAGCTGCCGTCACCGGGAAATTCCCAGCGATGCACGGCGCGGCCGATATTCATGCGCGGCGAATCGCGGACGACGAGAAAGTTGATCCGTCCGCTGCCGCCAAGAACGGGCGCCACCGGTGTCGGCTCGGGTCGCGGCACAGGCTCGACGACCGCAGCCGGCGGGACGTCCCCGGGCGCGACCTCGGCGCTTGCCACGACCGGTGTGCTTGCCGGTCTGACAAGTTTTTTCTTGCGTTGAGGCTCGGCAGACGCAGGCCGGGGTTCGGAAACCGACCGTTCCAGTACCGGGGGGGGTGGCAGAATTTTCAATTCAGCCTGTAAGGGCGGCGGCTCAACCTGTTCGGCAAACACCCCGTAATCGACGCCAAACAGGGCCAGCGCGTGAATCAGCAGCGATCCGGCAAGGGCGGCGAAGAGGATGAAGGGCATGCCCGGTCAGCGGATTTCCGGCGCGATCAAGGCGGTTTGTTCTACCTGCGTGCCGGCAACCCGGACGCGACCGCCGTCGAGTTGCAGACGATCTTCGGCAAACCAGCGAACAGCCTGCGGATAAATCCGATGTTCCTGGCGCAGAACGCGGGCCGCCAGACTGTCTTCGGTATCGTCGTCGAATACCGGCACGGCAGCCTGGATGACGACCGGTCCATGATCGAGCGCCGCCGTCACGAAATGCACGGTGCACCCGTGGATGCGCACCCCCTCGTCGAGCGCCCGCTGGTGCGTGTGCAGACCGGGGAAGGAAGGCAGCAGCGACGGATGGATGTTGAGCAGCCGCCCCTCGTAGCGACCGACAAACGCCGGCGTCAGGATGCGCATGAAACCGGCGAGCACGACCAGGTCCGGCGAAAACTCGTCGATGCACGCGGCCAGCGCCTCGTCGAACGCGTCGCGACCGGCAAACGCCTTGTGATCCAGGGAACGGGTGGCGATACCGGCACGGGCGGCCGTTTCCAGACCTTTGGCGTCCGGCCGGTTACTGATCACGGCAGCGATGTTGACCGGCAGGCGGCCGGCAGCGCGCTCGGCCAGCATGGCCTCCATGTTGCTGCCGCGACCGGAAATCAGGATGACGATGTTTTTCATGTTCAGAAACCTACGGGAAGAAAGATGGCTGTCGCGACCGACTGGGTGAACCGCGACAACGTCCGGCCGTTGCGGTCGGCAACGACCTGGGCCATGAAATCGAGCAGACCGACGATACGTCCGAACTCCCGCTCGAAGGAGAGATTGCGGTTGGCCGGGTCGAGTTCGTTGGAGAGGAGATAGAGTTCGCCGGCCGAATTGCGGTCGTTGCCCAGTTTCCAGATGGCGATCTCCATGTTGCGGGCGGCATTGAACAACTTGGTCTCGTTCAGACTGTCGAGAATGTAGAAATCGTCCTTGTGCTCGAAAGCCGCATCGACCATGGTCAGCAGACCGAACATCAGCGCACCGACACGGTCGTCGCGATACTCTTCGGAAAAAGCCTGAGCCGCTGCCAGGCGTTCGCGCTGCCCGGCCAGCGCCGGCCAGGACTGACGCTGCTGCAGGCGCTGCAGCGCCGCCTCCCGGCTGGCCAGCCCGGCTTGCCGCCACTCGCGCGGATTGCGCTTGTACAGTTTGTCGGCAATGCGCATCAGGCCGGCCACCACTTCATCTCGATTGACGTCGGTAACGCGGTCGATCTCGGTCTTCAGCAGATAACGCGCCTCGACGCGTGACGCCGGCCGACCTTCGCGATCCAGCCGGGTCGAGCAGCCCGATGCCACCAGTACCGCCGAGGCCAGGAGCAGGAAGCGGAGGAAGTTTGACGAGCCGCGCATGCAGGTCACCGGGGAATGAAGGAGGCCGCATTATAATCCGGGCATGCCGACCATCGCCCGCCTCCCCGACCTCCTGATCAGCCAGATTGCCGCCGGCGAGGTCGTCGAAAGACCCGCCTCCGTGTTGAAGGAGTTGCTCGAAAACAGCCTCGACGCCGGTAGCACGGCGATCCAGGTGCACCTGGAGGAAGGCGGCGTCAAGCTGATCCGCATCACCGACGACGGCTGCGGCATCGCCCGCGACGAGCTGGCGCTGGCGCTGACCCGGCACGCCACCTCGAAGATCGCCAGCCTCGACGACCTCGAACACGTCGCCAGCTTCGGCTTTCGTGGCGAGGCGCTGGCCTCGGTCGCCGCCGTCGCCCGGCTCGCCATCACCAGCCGCGAACGCGGCGCCGCGCATGCCTGGAAGTTGCGCGGCGAAAATGGGGCCGAACCCGAACCGGCAGCACTGATGGCGGGCACCGTGGTCGAGATGCGCGACCTCTATTACAACACCCCGGCGCGGCGCAAATTCCTCAAGTCGGAAAGCACCGAATTCGCCCACTGCGCCGACGCCGTCCGCCGCCTCGCGCTGACCCGGCCGGACGTCGCCATCAGCCTGACACACAACGGCCGCAGCCTGTTCCAGCTGGCACCGGCCGACCGCGCCCGGCGCATCGCCGAAGTGGTCGGCGACGACTTTGTCGCGGCATCACGTACGGTCGACGCAGCCGCCGGGCCAATCTCGCTGACCGGCTTCGCCATCGACCCGACCCGCGCCAGCGAGACCAAGGACGGCCAGAACGTCTTCGTCAATGGCCGTTTCGTGCGCGACAAGATCATCGGCCACGCGCTGCGCGAGGCTTACCGCGACGTCCTCCACGGCGCCCGCCAGCCGGCCGTCTGCCTGTTCCTCGAGATCGACCCCGGGCTGGTCGACGTCAACGTCCACCCGGCCAAGACCGAAGTCCGCTTCCGCGACTCGCGCGCCGTGCACCAGTTCGTCTACCACGCCATCCAGCGCACATTGGCGACGCCGATCCAGGCTGCCGAACCGACGCCGGTCAGCGAAAACAGGGGACAAACCACGGTTTTCGCGGAAAAAAAGCCGTGGACATCCCCAGCACCCACGGCGCCCACTTTCCCACCGCCGCTGCGCCACCAGGGCAGCCTCGGTGTTGCCGAACCCGCGGCCACCGCTTACCTGGCTTTCGCCCAGGCCGCCCAACGCCCGGCAACGACCAGCAACGGCGCAGCCGATGCCCCGCAGTTCCGCCCGGAAATCCCGGTCGACCGCGACGGTCCGCCGCTCGGCTACGCGCTGGCGCAGCTGCACGGCATCTACATCCTGGCGCAGAACGCGGGCGGGTTGATCGTCGTCGACATGCACGCGGCGCACGAGCGCATCCTCTACGAAAAGCTCAAGACCGCCTTCGACAGCCGCCAGGTGGCGACGCAGAACCTGCTCATCCCGGCAGTCTTTTCGGCCGATCCGGTCGACGTCGCGGCGGTCGAAGAACATGCTGCCGCCTTGGCCGACCTCGGTTTCCAGATCGCCCCGCTCGGCCCCGGCCAGCTCGGCGTGCGCGCCGTGCCGGCCCTGCTCCAGTCGGGCGACCCGGTAGCGCTGGCGCGCTCGCTGATCGCCGATCTGCGCGAACACGGCATCACCCGGCTGGCCACCGCCCGCCGCAACGAACTGCTGGCGACCATGGCCTGCCACGGCGCGGTGCGCGCCCGCCGTCAGCTGACGATTCCTGAGATGAATGCCCTGCTGCGCCAGATGGAAGAGACCGAACGCGCCGGCCAGTGCAACCACGGCCGGCCGACGTGGACCGCGCTGTCGCTTGACGAACTCGACAAATTGTTTCTTCGCGGTCGATAATCCGGGTTCATCACGCCCGGAGCCTCGATGAAGTCTCTTATTTCGCGATTCCAGCAACTGGTTTCGCCACAGCAGGACAACTGGCGCCGCTATGCCCTGCTCGGACTGGGAACGCTGGCGTTCATCACCTATGCCAGCCTGCTGGCAATCGGCCTGATCATCGCTCATGAGCGCGAAAGTAGCTTCGCCCTGCGCAACCTGGAGAATCTTGCCCACGTTCTCGACGACCACGCCCGCAACACGATCGACAAGATCGACACCATCCTGCTCGGCAGCAAGGTCTATCTCTCACCACTGCGCGACAAGTATCAGGTCGACATCAACGCCACCCTGTCCCGCTACTTGCGACTGATTGCCGATGAATCGCAAAGCCTGCGCGTTGCCGACAAAAATGGCCGTTTCATCTTCGATGCGGCCGGAGAACCAGCGGCAGCGCGCATTGCCGACCGCGCATACTTCCAGCGCAACCGCGACGACAAGTCGGGCGCGCTGGTCATTTCAGAACCCCTGTTCGCCCGCATTACGCACAACTGGGTCATCACCCTCAGCCGCCGCATCGAAGACCCGCAGGGAAACTTCGCCGGCCTGATCCAGGCGGCAATCCGCGCCGAACACTTCCAGGATTTCTTCGCCAGCCTGAACCTGGGTGACGGCCAGAGCATCGCCCTGGTGAATGCCCAGGAGCAACTGATTGCGCGCTACCCCCCCGCGCCGGACAGGATCGGTCAAACGGTCAGCCATCCAAAAGTCGGCGAACTGATCCGGCAACAAGGCAGCTACACCAATTTCACCACCCGGTCGGCACTCGACGGCATCGAACGCCTCTATGTAGTCCGGCAGGTTGGCGAACTACCCTTTTATGTAGTCGTCGGCCACACACCGGAACACTTCCTCAGCAACTGGCGCCAGCAGGCCTTCTGGGCAACCTTGAGCACCGGCCTGCTCGCCCTCGTCCTGGCCGGCTGGATCGTCGTCTGGCTGCGCACCTACGACCGCGCCCGGGAAATCGCCCAGGGCATGACCCGGGCCTACGAAACCACCTTCCGCCGCACCCGCGCCCTGCTCGACAGCCTTCCCGACCCGGCCTGGCTGAGCGACCGCCAGGGCTTGCTGATCGCGGTCAACGACGCCTACACCGAACTGTCAGGCAAACCGGTCGAGGCCATTCTCGGCCAACCGGCCGAAGCCGCGTTGCCGCCGATCCTCGCCGAAGCGCTGAGCACCCTCTCCGACGAAGCACTGTCGCAACAATGTCAGCAAAAACAGACCGGCAGCCTGCCGACCGAGCGGGGTGGTCAGCGCCATTACGAATACATCGCCACGCCGGTCTTTGACGATCGCGGCATACTCGCCGGTGTTGCCGGCGTTGCCCGCGACATCACGCAACTGCACGAAGACCAGCAACGCATCCGCCACCTGGCCGAACACGATCTGCTCACCGATCTGCCCAACCGCTTCCTGCTGGCCGAGCACATGGCCAGCGCCCTGGCCGAAACGCTCGGCAATCAGGCCGAACTGGCCTTGATGTTCCTCGACCTCGACCATTTCAAGAACATCAACGACACCCTCGGCCACGACATCGGCGACCAGTTGTTGCTGCAGGTCGCCCAGCGGCTCAGCACCAACCTCGACAAGCGCGACACGATCAGCCGTCAGGGCGGCGACGAATTTGCCATCCTGATCCGTCACCATGGCGCCCCGGCCCGACTGGCCACGATTGCCCAGCGCCTGATCGATGTCCTCGGCCGGACCTTCTTCGTCAGCGGCCACGAATTGCGCGTCGGCGCCAGCATCGGCATCAGCCTGTATCCGCAGGACGGCAAGGACATCGGCAGCCTGCTGAAGAACGCCGATACAGCGATGTATCAGGCCAAGGCAACCGGCGGCAATACCTACCGCTTCTTCACCCAGGAAATGAATCTGCGCATTTCGGAGCGGGTCACGCTCGAAAACAATCTGCGCCGGGCACTCGGCGGCGACGAGATATTCGTCCACTAGCAGCCCCAGACCGATGCCAGGAAGCAACGCCTGGTCGGCTTCGAAGCCCTGGTCCGCTGGCAGCACCCGGAACTCGGAACCATCCCGCCGGCACGCTTCATCCCGGTGGCCGAGGAAAGCTGCCTGATCTACCAGGTTGGCGAGCGCGTGCTGCGCGAAGCCTGTCGGCAGAACCGGCGCTGGCAGGACCTGGGACTGCCGCCGGTCGTAATGGCGGTCAACCTCTCGGCCGTCCAGTTACGCCAGCCCGACCTGCCCCAACGGGTCGCCGCCATCCTCGCCGAGACCGGCCTCGAGGCGCGCTGGCTGGAGCTGGAAATCACCGAGAGCGCGTTCATTCACGATACCGACCGGATCATCGACGTCCTGCAGGAACTTCGGGCCATCGGCATCAAGCTGTCGGTCGATGACTTCGGCACCGGTTACTCCAGTCTCGGTTACCTCAAGCGCCTGCCATTCGACCGGATCAAGATCGATCAGTCCTTCGTTCGCGACCTGCCGGAGGATGCGGACGACATTGCCATCGTCCGCGCCATCATCGCCATCGCCGCCAGCCTGCAGAAGGAAGTCATTGCGGAAGGCGTCGAGCAGGCGGAGCAGCGCGAATTCCTGCTGGAACAGGGATGCGACCTGATGCAGGGCTACCATTTCGGCCGGCCGGCCGACGCGGCCAGCGCCGAAGCCCTGTTGCGCGCCATGATCCGGTAGACCGGGCGGCCTCAGGCACTGCCCAGCCGCTCCCGGGCGAAGCTGCGCAGGCGGTTCATGTCGCGCGCCCGGGCTTCGCGGTCGCTGGCGTTGAGCACGACCATGGCGATCACCTGGCCGCCGAACCGCTCGGCTTCGGCCAGACAGAAGCCGGCCAGCGAGGTAAACCCGGTCTTGCCGGCAAGCAGCGAGACCGAGCGGTCATGGGCGAAGCGATTCACGTTGAGCTTGCCGCCGACCGCCGTCTTGCGCGACAACGCCTGGAAATAGGGAATCTGTGCCAGGGTCGCCAGCAGCACGCCCAGATCCCGGGCGCTGGCCTGATTGACCGGCGACAACCCGGCGGCGTCGCCAAAATCGAAGCTGAACAACTGCATCTGCGTCATCAACGCCCGCATCGCGTAACGGAACTCTTCCCAGCCGCCGGGAAAAGTCCGCGCCAGCGCCGCCGCTGCGCGGTTGTCCGAGGCCACTACCAGCCATTCAAGCAACTGCTCGCGGCGCCAGCGCGAGCCGACCGGGAGGCTGGAGCGGGTATGTTCCGAGCTCACCGCATCCGCCTGCTCGATGCGTATCGTCTCGTTCAGGGGCAGTTCGGCGCTCAACACGACCCAGGCGGAAATCAGCTTGCTGATCGAGGCAATCTGCACCGGGCGGTCGGCATCGATCGCCAGCAGGGTTTCATCCAGGCTGCCGACGAAGGCATGACGGGCACTCAAGCCCGGTATGCGCTCACCGGCCGCCCCGGCAAACGACGGCAGCAGGCCGGCGGCCGGCGCGAGCAAGCCGGCGGAGAGCAGGCGACGACGACTGAGAATGACGGTCATGGTCAGCGGATTATAGCCCCCCCGTGCTAGCATTGCCCGCCATGAAATTACCGCCAGCCATCCTCATCATGGGCCCGACTGCTTCGGGCAAGACCGCTGCCGCCATGGCGCTGGCCGACCGTTTGCCGGTCGGTCTGATCAGCGTCGATTCGGCCCAGGTCTTCATCGACATGGATATCGGTACCGCCAAGCCCGACCGGGAAACACTGGCCCGCTATCCGCACCGCCTGATCGACCTGATCACGCCGGAACAGCGTTATTCGGCGGCCCGCTTTCGCGCCGAGGCACTGGCGGCGATGAACGAAATCCGCGCCGCCGGACGCATCCCCGTGCTGGTCGGCGGCACCATGCTCTATTTCCGCGCCCTGCTGCACGGACTGGCCGAGCTGCCGCAGGCCGACGATGCCCTGCGCGCCACCATCGACGCCGACGCCGCCCGCCTGGGCTGGCCGGCGATGCACGCCCGCCTGGCCGAACTCGACCCGGCGACGGCTGCCCGGCTGCCGCCCAACGACAGCCAGCGGATCCAGCGGGCGCTGGAGGTCTGTCTGGCAGGCGGCCGGCCGATGTCCGCGGTGCTGGCCGAGAGCGAACAACAGAAACCGGACTGGAATTTCCTGCAACTGGCCTTGTTGCCGTCGGACCGTGCCGTGCTGCACGAACGCATCGCCCGCCGCTTCGACGAAATGCTGCTCGCCGGCCTGGACGAAGAAGTGGCGATGCTGCGGCAGAAATACCGGCTCACCCCCGAACTGCCGGCGATGCGCTGCGTCGGTTACCGTCAGGTCTGGGAGGCCCAGGACGGCCTGATTCCGCGCCAAGAAATGCGCGACCGCGGCGTCTTCGCCACCCGGCAACTGGCCAAGCGCCAGATTACCTGGCTGGGCAATTCCTTTGCCGCCGAGACTTTCGACTGCATCGACGCCGGATTAAGCGAACGCGTCAGCCAGCGCGTCGCCCGTTTCCTCAACGCCTGAGCACCTGCTCCAGGCTTTGCGCCAGTTCCTGCAACTGGCCGATGGTCTGCAGGCTGGCATCCTGGCTGGCGACCATGCGCTGCATGTAATCCGCCGCCAGCGTGGTCATCGACTCCTCCTGGCTCTCGGTGAGTCCCAGCGACATCATCGAACGGCCCAGGGCTTCCTGGAATTCGATCATGATCTCGGTGAGTTCCATCGAATTGCGGCGGTAGCTGGCCTGCACCGAATCGAGCGTTGACTGCACCCGCGGCAAGGCTGCCTCGATGCCGGCCCGCCGGTGGCGCGCCAGTTCCTCGGCCTCGATCGCACGCATCCGGGCGTCGGCGCCTTCAGCCAGCAAGGCACCGTTGTCGCGGATACGACCGCAGCGGTCCGGATCGTCCAGCGGCATGTTGTTGACCAGCAAGGTGACGTGCCCGTAATTGAACACGCAGCGCGTCTTGAACTGGAAAATCCGCCCGGAATGCCGGACATGGTTGAGCACCGAAACTTCCAGCGGCAGATCGCAACCGTTCTCGCTGTACGACCGGGCCCGGTCGTCCATGCGCAGCTGGACGGCGGCATTCAGTTCATACTGGCGCATGCTGTCGATCAAGGCCGCCGCCAGTTCTTCCGAACTGCCGCAGGAGAAGGACTTGCTCAGGAACTGCAGGACGACACCCAGTTCGCCCATGCTGACCATCGCCGACATCGCCGTGCGCTGCGCATAACCGGCCTGCTCGTGCAGGTTGCGTTTCTCGCCGAGGATGCGTGCCGCCACCTTGACCTTGCGCAGGAGCTCGTCCGGGTCGAAGGGCTTGGTAATGAAATCTTCTCCGCCGGCTTCGTAGCATTGCAGGCGCGTGTCGATATCGTCGCTGGAAGAAACGAACAGGATGGGAATGTCCTGCGTATCCCAATCCTCCTTCAGACGCTGGCAGACCTCGAAACCGCTGATGCCCGGCAGGGTCAGGTCGAGGATGACGATATCCGGCTTGCACTCGGCGATCCGCGCCAGGCAATCCTCGCCCGAACCGAAGAATTCCCGGTCGAAATCCGCCTCGAGCACGGCGCCGAGCACGTCCAGCAGAATCGGATCGTCGTCGACAATGAAAACCTTGAGTTTGTTATCCATTTTTTCTCCCCCTTTATCCCGATTCAGCGCATACCGATCCACAACCCCCCGATCAGCACGACAACCACCACCGCCCAGCCCAGCCGGTCGATATAACGATGCAGTGCTTCCTCCATCCGAGCTCCTCCCCAGGCCATCAGGCCGGCAACCAGGAAGAAGCGCAAGCCGCGACCGACGATGGAGGCCAGCGTAAACGGCAACAGCGCCATCGACAAGGCCCCGGCGGCGATGGTGAATACCTTGTAGGGAATGGGCGAGAAGCCGGCGACGAAAACTGCCCAGAATCCCCATTTCCCGAACCAGTCGACCGCCGTCTGATAAGCCGGCCAGTAGCGGCTCTCTTGCAGCCAGGGCAGGATCGCATCGAGGGCAAAGTAACCGATCAGATAACCGGCCAGACCGCCGAGTACCGACGTCACCGTGGTGAGCAGCGCCAGCCACCACCAGCGCGGCGGATTGGCGAGCGCCATCGGCGCCAGCATGACATCGGGCGGCACCGGGAAAAAGGACGATTCGGCAAAGCTCAGACCGCCCAGATACCAGGGTGCATGCGGATGACGCGACCAGTCCATGGCCCTGCGATAGAGGGGAGAAAAGAGTTTCATCAATGCGTTTCTTCGGAAAGCGGAGTTTCAGCAGGATGCGACTGGATCCGGGTGGCCAGCAGGGTATAGACCGCCGGCACCACGAACAGCGTCAGGAAGGTACCGAGCAGCAGGCCGCCGACGATGACCCAGCCGATCTGCTGGCGCGATTCGGCACCGGCACCGGTCGCCAGCGCCAGCGGCACGGCGCCCAGGACCATCGCACCGGTGGTCATCAGGATCGGACGCAGGCGCAGTTCGGCCGCCTCGATCACCGCTTCGCGCAGTTCCCGGCCCTTTTCCTGCAACTGGTTGGCGAATTCGACGATCAGGATGCCGTGCTTGGTGATCAGGCCGACCAGTGTGACTAGGCCGATCTGGCTGTAAACATTGAGCGTTCCGTCGGTCGCCCAGAGCGCAAACAGCGCGCCGGCCATCGACAGCGGCACGGTCAGCATGATGATCAGCGGATCGCGGAAACTCTCGAACTGCGCCGCCAGCACCAGGTAGATGAAGGCCAGCGCCAGCACGAAGGTAATTGCCAGCGACGCCGACGACTGCCGGAACTCGCGCGTCTGCCCGTTGTAATCGACGGCGTAACCCGGCTTGAGCAACTGCCCGGCGACGCCGTCCATGTAGGTCAGCGCCTCGCCCATGGTGTAGCCCGGCGCCAGGTTGGCGGTGATGGTCACCGCCCGGCGCTGACCAAAGTGGTTGAGCTCGCGCGGGGCCACGGTCTCCTGGACGTCGAGCAGGTTGTCGAGCGAGATCATGCCGCCATCACTGCCGCGCACGTAGATGTCGCGGATGTCGTCGGGCGACTGGCGGTCGCTGTCGGCGACCTGGACGATCACGTCGTACTGCTCGCCGTCGCGCTTGAAGCGGGTCACCTGGCGGCCGCCGAGGAAGGTTTCCAGCGTCCGGCCGATGGTCTCGACCGGCACGCCGACGTCGGCCGCCTTGTCGCGCCGCACCACCACCGACAACTCCGGCTTGTTCAGCTTGAGGTCGGTATCGACGTTGGTCAGCCCCGGATTCTTCGCCAGTTCGCCGAGGAATTGCTGGGTCACCTGCTGCAGTTCCTCATACGGCGCCGAGGTGACGATGACGAAATTGATCGGCCGCTCGCGCGGACTCTGGCCGAGCGACGGCGGCGTCACCGGGAAAGCCATGACGCCGGGCACGGCGGCGAACTTGGGGAACAGTTCCTTGGCGATGTCGGAGGAACTGCGCGAGCGCTCGCTCCAGTCGCTCAGGCCGACGAAGGAAATGCCCTGGTTCACGGTCGGGTTGCCGGAAACGACGAAATAGCGCTCGATATCCCGGGTCTGGCTGTAGATGTTTTCCAGTTGCTGCGCGTACTTCTCGGTGTAGTCCAGCGTGGCGCCATCCGGCCCGTTGAACACGCCGATGATCACGCCGCGATCCTCGATCGGCGCCAGTTCGGATTTCAGCGCCTTGAGCAGAACGCCGCAGGCGACGGCGACGGCGACGAAAGCGACGAAGACGATCCAGCGATGGGCCAGCGCCTGCGTCAGCACGCGACGATAGCCGGCGTTGAGCCAGTTTAGGAAGGACTCGATCAGCATGAAGCCCTTCGAATGCTTATCCTCGTGCTTGAGCAGCACTGAGCACATCATCGGCGACAGCGTCAGCGCAACGAAACCGGACACCAGCACGGCGCCGGCCAGGGTCAGGGCGAACTCGATGAACAGCTTGCCGGTGCGCCCGGTCATGAACGCGACCGGCGCGTACACGGCGGCCAGCGTCAGCGTCATCGCGACCACGGCAAAGCCGATTTCCTTCGCCCCCTTGAACGCTGCCTCGCGCCGTGGCATGCCTTCCTCGATGTGGCGGTAGATGTTCTCCAGCATCACGATGGCGTCGTCGACGACCAGGCCGATGGCCAGCACCAGCGCCAGCAGCGTCAGCGTATTGATGGTGAAGCCGAGCACGAACATGATGGCGAAGGCGCCGATCAGCGAGACCGGGATGGTGACCAGCGGGATCAGCGTCGCCCGCAGGTTGCGCAGGAAGAAGAAGATGATCGCCAGCACCAGCACGATGGCCTCGCCGATGGTGGTGAACACCGACTTGATCGAGCGGTCGATGAACACCGACGAATCGTAGGAAATATCGACGCGCATGCCCTCGGGCAGCTCTTCGGTGATGCGCGGCAGTTCGGCGCGCAGGGCCTTCGACAGTTCGAGCGGGTTGGCCGTGGCCTGCTTGATCACGCCCAGCGACACCGCCGAGCGTCCCTTGAAGCGTACCGAAGTCCGTTCGGCGGCGGCGCCGATCTCGACCCGCGCGACATCGCCGATGCGCACCGGGTAACCATCGACATTGCGCAGGATGACCGCGCTGAATTCCTCCGGCGTGCGCAGGTCGGTGGTCGACACCACGGAAAATTCGCGCTCGACGCTCTCGATGCGCCCGGCCGGCACTTCGACGTTCTGCCGGCGCAAGGCATCCTCGACATCGGCCGGCGTCAGGCCGTAAGCCGCCAGCCGCTGCTTGTCCAGCCAGATGCGCATGGCGAACTTGCGCTCGCCGAACACGCGCACGTCGGCGGCACCGGTCAGCGTCTGCAACCTGGGCTTGACGATGCGGTTGGCGACGTCGGTCACTTCCAGCGGCGTATGTTTCTCGGACGAGAAGGCCAGCCAGATGATCGGGTTGGCGTCGGCCTCGACCTTGGCGATGACCGGCTCGTCGACTTCGTCGGGCAGGCGGTTGCGCACTCGCGAAACGCGGTCGCGGACGTCGGCAGCGGCCGAATCCGGCTCGCGTTCGAGCTTGAAGCGCACCGAAATCTGGCTGCGTTCGGCACGCGAGATCGAGGTGATCACCTCGACGCCCTCGATGCCGGCCAGCGAATCCTCAAGCGGCTTGGTCACCTGCGACTCGATGATGTCGGCCGAGGCGCCGCGGTAATCGCTGGTCACCGTGACCACCGGCTCGTCGATCTTCGGGTACTCACGCACTGACAGGCGATCGTAGGAAACGATACCGATCAGCATCACGACCAGCGACAGCACGGTCGCGAAGACCGGCCGTTCGATGCAGATTTCCGAAATTCTCATGGCTTGCCCTGGGCGCCGTCAGCCGGCTTCGCCCCCGGCACCGTCACCGGCGCCCCCGGGCGCAGCTTCAGCTGGCCGGCGCTGACCACGACATCGCCCGCCGCCAGTCCGTCGACAATCTCGACCTGGGCGTCGCGGCGAATGCCGGTATGGACCACGACCCGCTCGGCCTTGCCATCGACCACCTTGAACACGGCCGGCTTGGCGCCCGGCATGATGGCTTCTTCCGGCACCATCAGCACCCCCTTGCGCTCGCCGAAGGCCAGCCGCAGGCGGACGAACATGCCCGGCCGCAACTGGCCGGCGGCATTGTCCAGCCGCGCGCGCACGGCGATCGAGCGGCCGTTCGGATCGATCTGCGGATCGATGGCCTCGACCTTGGCGACGAATCGCTGCCCCGGCAGCGCATCGCTGCCCAGTTCCAGCGACTGCCCGACCTTGACCCGCTCCAGCCAGGTCTCGGCCAGACGGAAATCGACGCGCAGGCTGCTGACATCCTCGATATTGACCAGCACCTCGCCTTCCTTGATGTAGCTGCCGACGCTCACGTCGCGCAACCCGACGATGCCGCGGAACGGCGCCTGGATGCGCATCTTCGCCGCCTTGGCCGCCGCCAGCTGGACCGCCGCCTCCTGCACCTTCAGTGTCGCCGCCGAGGCATCGAGCGCCTGCGGGCTGATGAATTTCTTCTCCAGCAATTCCTGGTTGCGCTTGAAACTGGCCAGCGCCAGGTCGCGATTGGCCCGGGCCTGCGCCAGTTCGGCATCGGGAATGGTGGCATCGAAGGCAATCAGCAGATCGCCCTTGTTGACCAGCGCACCATCGCGAAAGCCGATCCGGGTGATGCGTCCGCTGACCTCCGGACGCAGCACGACCGATTCGGCGGCCTTCAGCGTACCGACCGCGGTGGTGTCGTCGGCAAAATCGACAGCCAGCACGGTGGCGACCTCGACCGCCACCGGCCGTGCCGGTGCCGCCTGAGCTGCCGATGCGGCGGCCTTTTGACCAGGCGCAGGCGCCGGCGCCTCGCTGCGGTTGGCCGACCAGGCATAGAAACCAAGTCCCAGCAGACCGGCAAAGGAAAGCGCAAGAACGCCACGACGTTTCATCTTGTTCATGGTGGGGAGATTCCTGGGCTTGGCCCGAGATTGATCATTCCAGACGAATTGTACCCAACATCGCCCCCGGTACCGACTGTGGCAGCGTTTTCCCTTGCGGGAGAAGCGAAGGCGTCGGCGCAGGCGAGATGGCCGCGGGCCCGAAGGGAGTCGTCGAGCAAGGCAACCTTGACCTTGACGACGCCCGCCTGGAGCATTTCCAGATAATCGGCAGCCGACTTCGAGATATCGATGACCCGCGCCCGATGCCGGCGATGCATGCGGTCATTGATGCGGACCACGACGCACAGGCCATTGGACGGACGCAGCACGGCGACGTGGCTGCCGAGCGGGAAACGGTTGCTGGCGGCGCTGAAGACGGTCTTGTCGAAAACCTCACCGCTGGCCGTCTTGCGGCCGTGAAACTTGCTGCCGTAGTAACTGGCCAGCCCTTCGACCACGGCAACAGGCGGCGGCGCCTCGGCAACCGCCGCCAGGGTCAGGCCCAGGCCGCAGCAGAGCGCCGCGACCCGCCTGACAAGATCAGACGACGACGGTCTGCGCCTCGTCACCCTGACGGGCCCGGATCTTACCGATGCGGTAAACCGCTTCGCCCTGCGCCTTCAGTTCGGCCATCGCCGCCTCGGCATCAGCCGCGGCGACGACGATGACCAGGCCGATACCGCAGTTGAAGGTGCGGTGCATCTCGCTCTCGGCGACATTGCCTTCGGCCTGCATCCAGTCGAACAGCTTGGGACGCGGCCAGGCGGCCTTTTCCAGCTCGGCGACGGTGTTTTCCGGCAGCACGCGCGGCACGTTTTCGAGCAGGCCGCCACCGGTGATGTGGGCCATGCCCTTGATCGCGACCTTTTCCATCGTCGCCAGCACCTGCTTGACGTAGATGCGGGTCGGCGCCATGACCACGTCGGCCAGCGAACGATCGCCGTCGAACGGCGCGTTCATGTCCGGCTTGGAACGCTCGATGATCTTGCGCACCAGCGAGTAGCCGTTGGAGTGGGCGCCGGAAGACGCCAGGCCGAGCACGACGTCGCCCGGGGCGATCGACTTGCCGTCGATGGCCTTGGATTTTTCCACGACGCCAACCGCGAAACCGGCCAGGTCGTATTCGCCGGCCGGGTACATGCCCGGCATTTCGGCGGTTTCGCCACCGATCAGCGCGCAACCGGCCAGTTCGCAGCCCTTGGCGATGCCGCCGACGACGGCAGCGGCGGTATCGACATCGAGCTTGCCGCAGGCAAAGTAATCGAGGAAGAACAGCGATTCGGCGCCAAGCACCAGAATGTCATTGACGCTCATCGCGACCAGATCCTGGCCGACGGTGTCATGACGATTCAGGTCGAACGCCAGCTTCAGCTTGGTACCGACACCGTCGGTCCCGGACACCAGCACCGGTTCCTTGTAACGCTTGGGCACTTCGAACAGGGCGCCGAAGCCGCCAATGCCGCCAAGCACGCCGTCGCGCAGCGTCTTCTTGGCCAGGGGCTTGATGCGCTCGACGAGGGCATCGCCGGCATCGATGTCGACACCGGCATCACGGTAGGAGAGGGAGGTATTCTGGGTCATGATCTTGAAAGCTCGCCGGAAGCAGCCCAAGGGCCGCTGGAAAAAACCGCGATTTTACCCGAAAGCCGGCCGAGCCCCTAACCCATGGCGCCGGGTCTGCTAAAATCGCGGGTCCGTCTTTCCGGCGCCCGGCATGGCGCCCATCCCGTGGAGATTTCACCGATGTACCAGTCCCCCCTGCTTCAGGATCTGCATGAGCGCGGTCTGATCGCCCAGCTCACCGACGCGGAAACGCTCGACAAAATGCTGCAGGAGGAAAAGATCACGCTGTATTGCGGCTTCGATCCGACCGCCGACAGCCTGCATCTCGGCCATCTGGTGCCGGTGCTCATCCTCAAGCGCTTCCAGCAGGCCGGCCACCGGCCGATCGCGCTGGTCGGCGGCGCCACCGGGATGATCGGCGACCCGAGCTTCAAGGCCACCGAGCGCAAGTTGAACACGCCGGACGTGATCGCTTCCTGGGTCGGCAAGATTCGCGGCCAGGTCGAGCCCTTCCTGAGTTTCGAGAACGACAACGCGGCGCTGATGGCGAACAACCACGACTGGTTCGGCGCCATGAACTGCCTGGAATTCCTGCGCGACATCGGCAAGCATTTCTCGGTCAACGCCATGATCAAGAAGGAATCGGTGCAGCAGCGCCTGGTGCGCGAGGATCAGGGGATTTCCTATACCGAGTTTTCCTACAGCCTGCTGCAGGGCTACGACTTCGCCGAACTCTACGCGCGGCACCAGTGCGTGCTGCAGGTCGGTGGTTCCGACCAGTGGGGCAACATCACCGCCGGCACCGACCTGACCCGCCGCCTGCACCACACGCAGGTCTACGGCATGACCGTGCCGCTGATCACCAAGGCCGACGGCACCAAGTTCGGCAAGACCGAATCCGGCGCCGTCTGGCTCGATCCGAAAAAAACCTCGCCCTACGCCTTCTACCAGTTCTGGCTGAACACGGCCGACGCCGACGTCTACAAGTTCCTGAAGTTCTTCACCTTCCTGCCGGTCAGCCGGATCAACGAGATCGAGGCGGCGGACAAGGCCAGCGGCGGCAAGCCCGAAGCCCAGCGCATCCTGGCCGAAGAGGCGACCCGCCTGGTGCACGGCGAAGTGGCGCTGATGGCGGCGCGGCGCATCACCGAATGCCTGTTCTCCGGCCAGCTCGCCGACCTGACCGAAAACGACCTTGAACAACTGGCCCAGGACGGCATGCCCGGCATTGCGCTCGACAGCGCGGCCGACGGCCTGATCGACGCACTCGCCGCCGCCGGCCTGGCCAAGTCGAAGTCGGAAGCGCGCACCTTCATCCGGGGCGGCAGCGTGACGATCAACGGCAACAAGGCCGATTCGCTCGACCACCGCCTCGTCGGCGACGACCGCCTCTACGGCCGCTTCACCATCCTGCGCCGGGGTAAGAAGCAGTACGCGATGCTGCGCTGGCAATAAGCCGACGATGCGCCAGCTGACCCTCGACCTGCTGCCGGAAAGTCCGCCGTCGCTGGACAACTTCGTTGCCGGCGGCAACGACGAGACAGTGGCGGCGCTGACCGGCTGGCTCGCCGGCGCGCTGGAGGCGACTGCCTTCTGCCTGCACGGTGAAGCCGGTTGCGGCAAGACCCACCTGCTGCTCGCCTGCGGCTTCAACTACATCGACGCCGCCGCCAATCCCGGCCTCGACGGCGTCACCGCCGACGGCCCGCTGGCCGTGGACAATGTCGAGGCGCTCGACGCCAGCGGCCAGATTGCCCTGTTCGCACTGTTCAACCAGCTCCGCGCCAGCGGCGAACGCCTGCTCACCGCCGCCGGCCAGCCGCCGTCGCACCTGGCGCTGCGCGAGGACCTGCGCACCCGCCTCGGCGCCGGGCTGATCTACCGGCTGCAGCCGCTGTCCGACGCCGAAAAGGCCGCCGCCCTGGCGGCCCAGGCCAGGGAGCGGGCGCTCAAGCTGACACCCGAAGCCATCGACTACCTGATGCGCCACGCGCCGCGCAACATGCGCGCGCTGTCGGCGCTGATCGTCGCTCTCGACCGCTACACCCTAGAACACAAGCGCGCGGTGACCCTGCCGTTGCTGCGCGAACTACTCACCCAGGAAGCCACCGCATGAACCTCGCCCTTTTTGATCTCGACAACACCCTGCTCGCCGGCGATTCCGACTTCGAATGGGCGCAGTTCCTGATTTCCAAGGGCGTCGTCGATCGCGAAGTCCAGGAAGCCAAGAACGTCGAGTTCTACGAGCACTACAAGGCCGGCACGCTCGACATCGACGCCTTCCTCGAATTCCAGCTGGCGCCGCTGACCCGCCACCCGCGCGCCGAACTCGACGCCTGGCACCGCGAGTACATGGACCGCCACATCCGCCCGCTGATCGGCGACCAGGCGCGGGCGCTGGTGCGCAGCCACCTCGATGCCGGCGACCTGTGCGTGATCGTCACCGCCACCAACAGCTTCGTCACCGGCCCGATTGCCCGCGAATTCGGCATCCATCACCTGATCGGCACGATTCCGGCGGTCGACGTCAAGGACGGCGCTTTCTTCGGCACCTCGACCGGGACACCGTCGTTCCAGAGCGGCAAGATCGTCCGCGTCGAGCAGTGGCTGGAAGCGCACGGCCTGTGGTGGGGCAGCTTCGACAACAGCTATTTCTACAGCGATTCACACAACGATCTGCCGCTGATGAAGCACGTCCGCACCCCGGTCGCCGTCGACCCGGATGACAAACTGTGTCATCACGCCACTGAAATGGGCTGGAAAATCATCACATTGCGGTAAAATTCCCGCTTTTCGCAGCGCAGCATGCGCTTGACCCTCAGGCACCCGTGATCCGCAAACTCATTTCCCGCGTCTTCCGCGGCAACAAGAACAAGGGCAACCGGCATGAGCCGGCCGTGATTCCCGTCTCCAGCCACGGCATCACCCGCGACCGCCTGTCCAGCGGCAGCCGGCGCACCTGCGAAACGCTGCAGGCCGAAGGCTTCAAGGCCTACGTCGTCGGCGGCGCCGTGCGCGATCTGCTGATCGGCGCCGACCCCAAGGATTTCGACGTCGCCACCAATGCCACGCCGGAAGAAGTGCGCCGCTGCTTCCGCCGCTCGCGCATCATCGGCCGCCGCTTCCAGATCGTCCATGTGATGATGGGCCAGGAAGTCATCGAAGTGACCACCTTCCGCGGCACGCTCGACGAGACGACGAAGAAGGACGAACACGGCCGCGTGCTGCACGACAACGTCTTCGGCTCGCAGGCGGAAGACGCCGCCCGCCGCGACTTCACCGCCAACGCACTGTATTACGATCCGACGACCGAAACCGTCATCGACTACCACCACGGCGTCGGCGACCTCAAGGCCAGGACGCTGCGCATGATCGGCGAACCGCGTGCCCGCTACCGCGAGGACCCGGTGCGCATGTTGCGCGCCGTGCGCCTAGCGGCCAAGCTCGGCCTGTCGATCGACCCAGAGGCGAAAAAGCCGATCCGCGAGATGGCCGAACTGCTGGAAAACGTTCCCGCTGCCCGCCTGTTCGACGAGATGCTCAAGCTGCTGACCTCGGGTCACTCGGTCAAGTGCATCACGCAACTGCGCGACGAGGGCCTGCACCACGGCCTGCTGCCGCTGCTCGACGTGATCCTCGAACAGCCGCTCGGCGAGAAGTTCGTCATGCTGGCGCTGGCCAGCACCGACGAACGCGTCCGTCGCGGCAAGGGCACCTCGCCCGGCTTCCTGTTCGCGACCCTGCTCTGGCACGAAGTGCTGGCGCACTGGGACAAGATGAAGGCCAAGGGCGAAGCCAAGATTCCGGCGCTGTTCCAGGCCATGGACACGGTCCTCGACGTGCAGGGCGAAAAACTCGCCATCACCCGCCGCATTGCCGGCGACATCAAGGACATCTGGGCGCTGCAACCGCGTTTCGAACAGCGCGCCGGCAAGCGCCCCTACGCGCTGCTCGAACAACCGCGCTTCCGCGCCGGTTACGACTTCCTGCTGCTGCGCGCGCAGGCCGGCGAAATCGACATGGAACTGGTCGAATGGTGGACGCGCTTCCAGAACGCCGAAGGCGACAAGCGCGCCGAAATGCTGCTGCCGGAAGCCGCCGGCGACAAGAAGAAGCGCCGGCGCCGGAAAAAACCGGCCAACGCCACGCCCCAAGCCAGCGACGCATGAGTCTCGCCTACATCGCCCTGGGCGCCAATCTTGGCGACCCGGCGGCCACCGTCAACGCCGCTTTTGCCGCGCTCGACCAATTGCCGGAAAGCCGTCTGCTGGCCAAATCGGCGCTTTACCGCACGGCGCCGGTCGGCATCGCCGACCAGCCGGAATTCGTCAATGCCGCCGCCCTGATCGACACCACGCTGGCGCCGGAAGCCCTGCTCGACGCGCTGCTCGGCATCGAACAAGCCTTCGGGCGCGTCCGTGCCGAACGCAACGGCCCGCGCACGCTCGACCTCGACCTCCTGCTCTACGACGACCTGACGCTGGCGACGCCGCGCCTGACGCTGCCGCACCCGCGCCTGCACCTGCGTGCCTTCGTCCTGCAGCCGCTGGCCGACCTCGCGCCGGACCTGGCCATCCCCGGTCGCGGCCGTCTGGCCGCCTGGCTGCCGGCGGTTGCCAACCAGGGTATCTGCCGCCTTTGATTTAACCCTTGCCACTTCGGCGCCGCTGTGTATCCTTGGCGCCGTCAACAACGCCACGGGACGCCCATGTCTGCTCAAAGCATCACCCGCCGCCTGACCCAGGCCGACCTCGCCAAGCTCTACGCTGCCGGCGAGAAGGTCGCCATGTTCACCTGCTACGACGCCAGCTTCGCCCGCCTGCTCGACGGCGCCGGCGTCGACTGCCTGCTGATTGGCGATTCGCTCGGCAACGTCATCCAGGGCCACGACACCACGCTGCCGGTCACCGTCGCCGACGTCGCCTACCACACCGCTGCCGTCAAGCGCGGTGCCGAACGTGCCTTCATCATTGCCGACATGCCCTTCGGCAGTTTCCAGGAATCCCCGGAAGCCGCCTTCCGCAACGCCGTCACGCTGATGGCCGCAGGGGCACAGATGGTCAAGCTCGAAGGCGGCGCCGAGATGGCGCCGACCATTCAATTCCTGGTCAGCCGCGGCATCCCGGTCTGCGCCCACGTTGGCCTGACGCCGCAATCGGTGCATGCGCTCGGCGGCTACAAGGTCCAGGGTAAAGGCGACAGCGCCGCCCGCAAGCTGCTCGCCGACGCCATCGCCGTGCAGGATGCCGGCGCCACGATGATCGTGCTCGAAGCGATTCCCGCCACGCTTGCCGCCGAAGTCACCGCTGCGCTGCACATCATCACCATCGGCATCGGTGCCGGCAAGGATTGTTCGGGCCAGGTCATGGTGCTGCACGACGCTTTCGACATCCCGCCGGGCAAGAAGGCCAAATTCGTGCGCAATTTCATGGACGGTGCCAGCAGCCTGCACGACGCTGCCTGCCGCGCCGTCGCCGCCGTCAAGGACGGCAGCTACCCCGGCCCGGAACACACCTACGCTGCCTGAGATCATGCAAATCCATTCCCGCATCGCCGACCTGCGCGGCGCGCTGGCCAATCGTGGCCGCATCGTTTTCGTGCCGACCATGGGCAACCTGCACGCCGGCCACATCAGCCTGATGGAACAGGCACGCCAGCACGGTGACACCGTGGTCGCGTCGATCTTCGTCAATCGCCTGCAATTCGGCCCGAACGAGGATTTCGACAAGTACCCGCGCACCTTCCAGGCCGACTGCGACAAGCTCGTTGCCGCCGGCGTCGACGTCCTGTTCGCGCCGACCGAAGCCGACCTCTACCCCGAGCCGCAGGAATACTTCGTCGAACCGCCGGGCATCCAGAACATCCTCGACGGCGAGTTCCGCCCCGGCCACTTCCGCGGCGTTGCCACCGTCGTCACCAAGCTGTTCAACTGCGTCCAGCCGCAGGCGGCCTTATTCGGCAAGAAGGATTACCAGCAGTTGATGGTCATCCGCAACATGACCCGGCAGCTGCTGCTGCCGATCGACATCGTCGGCGGCGAAACCGTGCGCGCCGAAGACGGCCTGGCCCTATCCTCGCGCAACGGCTACCTGAGCGCCGCCGAACGTGCCGAGGCACCGCGCCTGTACCGGCTGCTCAACGAAATCCGCGACGCCGTCCGCAATGGCAATCGCGATTTCGCGGCACTGGAACAAGCCGCCGTCGCCGAACTGAATGCCCAGGGCTGGAAAACCGACTACATCTCGGTTCGCCGGCAGGCAGACCTGGCCGTCGCGACAACCGACGACGCCGCACTGGTCATTGTCGCCGCCAGCCGTCTCGGAACCACCCGGCTGATCGACAATATCGAGGTTTGACGCGGGCTGGCAGGGCAGAAAAAAGATCGTTGACACGCACCCCATTGCCGTTAAAATGCGCTTCCCCCAACTTTCTGGATGAGTGAAACCATGCAGAGAACCATGTTGAAATCCAAGCTGCATCGCGTGACGGCAACCCATGCCGACCTGCACTACGAAGGCTCCTGCGCGATCGATGAGGATTTGCTGGAAGCCGCCAATATCAAGGAATACGAGCAGATCGACATCTGGAACGTCAACAACGGCGAGCGTTTCACCACCTACGCGATTCGTGCCGAACGCGGTTCAGGCGTGATCTCGGTCAATGGCTCGGCTGCCCGCCGCGCCGCACCGGGTGACATCCTGATCATTGCCACCTTCGCCGCCTATACCGAGGTTGAACTGGCCCGTCACGAGCCGGACCTGATCTACGTCGATTCGCAAAACCGCATCGTCCGTCGCGGCCACAAGATTCCGGTTCAGGCCGCCGCCTGAGCTGACGGCCTGCACCGTTGTCGACGAAGCCCGCCGCTTGGCGGGCTTTTCTTTTTCTGTACAATCCGTTGCACTATTTTTAAAAAAGCCAACGGAGACAAACATGGGCGTGGTATTCGCCAAGACACAGAAAGGGCACGAAGAGCTCACCGCCAAGTCGGGTGGGCTGACCCCGCGTCAGCGACGGGTGCTGATCATGGTCGACGGCAAGCGCACCGTCGATGAATTGCGGGAAATGCTGCAGACCGACGATCTCCAGCACACGCTGGGCCTGCTAGAGGAATCCGGTTTCATCGAAATCGGCGGGCTCAAGGATGCCGCTACCGGCGCCACCCAGCCGGCACCGGCCGAACCGCTGCCGTCGATCACCGCCTTCAGGCCGGCACCGCAACCGCCCAATCCGAAGGAAATGGAACTGGCGCGCAATTTCATCCAGAACACGCTGAAAACCTTCTGCGGTCCGTTCGCCCATCTGCACATCGTCGAAGCCGCCTTCGCCGCACAGACTCACGAGGAACTGCGGCTGCAGTTCGATCCCTGGTTTCATGCCGTCGTGCAGACCCGCGAGGGTCGCCGACGGGCCGAGGAACTCAGGACGATGTTGCTGAAAGTGATCTAGCCCGCCGACTCGTCGGACTTCTTGCCGGCGTCCGACTTTTTCGGCTTGCGGCTACGCGCTGCTTTCCTGGCCGGTTTCTTCTCTTCCGCCACCGCTGTTTCGGGAGGCATCGCCGGCGGCACTTCCGTCGTCTCGACGACCGCCTCGGCCGCCTTGCGCGGGCGTCGACCGCCGCGCTTGGGTTTGTCCGTGGTTTCGACGATCACCGCAGGCTCCGGCAGGGGCGATTCAGGCGAAACAACCTCGGCAACTTGCGAGACGGCGTCAACGGAAACCTGCGTCGGCTCTTCCGGCCGGGTCTCCTTGCGCGTACGCCGACCGCCGCGACGGCGAGCACCGGATTTCTCCTCGACCGCTGCCGGCGCTATTTCGGCTTCGCCGGCAACCGGCACATCCGGAGTTTCCGGCAGCGCTTCGGAACCGGCCTCCGCAGCGACCAGTTCGCTGTCCTGGGCTCGCGCACGCGTCACGTAGGTGCCCGACTTGTCGTCGCGCCCGACCATCAGCAGCCCGCGCCCGGCCGCCTCTTCGAGCAGGTTGCCGAAGGTCCGGAAACCGTAATAGCTCTCGCTGAAACCGGGATTGCGCCGCTTGACCACTTCCTTGAGCACCGAGGCCCAGATGCGCTCGGCCTCGCCGCGATCGGCCATGAGATCGGAAAACGTGGCGCAGACCAGATCGACCGCCTTGGCCTTGCGCTCTTCCATCTTCTCGCGCCGCTTGGCTTCCTCTTCCGGCGAACGCTTCTCACGCTCGCGCCGTTGCCCGCCACGCTGGGCCTCGCGGTCGCGGACCAGATCGTCGTAATAGATGAATTCGTCGCAATTGGTGACCAGCAGGTCCGAGCAGGATTGCTTGACACCGACGCCGATGACCTTCTTGGCGTTCTCGCGCAGCTTGGAGACCAGGGGCGAGAAGTCGGAATCGCCGGAAATGATCACGAAGGTATCGACGTGCGACTTGGTGTAACACAGGTCGAGGGCATCGACGACCATGCGGATATCGGCCGAATTCTTGCCCGACTGGCGCACATGCGGAATTTCGATCAGTTCGAAATTGGCCTCGTGCATCGCCGCCTTGAAGCTCTTGTAACGCTCCCAGTCGCAGTAGGCCTTCTTGACCACGATGC
>Ga0209207_1000422_pt1 | contig 26506 bp, 21 predicted proteins | sample SaghotsprinmetaG_FD_184140 | JGI IMG/M metagenome (GOLD analysis project Ga0209207, IMG submission 184140) | Hot spring microbial communities from South Africa to study Microbial Dark Matter (Phase II) - Sagole hot spring metaG (SPAdes) (version 3) | ecosystem: Environmental > Aquatic > Thermal...
CGCAAATCTGGATTGCCGTGTGCGCGTATCTGCTGGTGCTGATCGCCATCAAGCATCATCGCCTGCCTGTCTCGCCACAGATTTTTCTGCATCTCGTGGAAACCAATATTTTCGAGAAAATCACGCTAGATCAACTAGTTGCAAACGCCGTGCCAAACGAAGAAAATCAGCCCGCTTGCAACCAACTGATTCCGTTATGAAATCGACCGGACAGTAGTGTGTCGCTTACACTTTGCTTGCATCAGCATTTTGGTTCGGTTAGACTTGTACCGTATATTGAACAGGTAGATCATCATGCGCGTGGTTAATTTCTCGGATGCCCGTAACAGCCTCAAGTCCATCATCGACCAGGTGAGCAACGATGCTGACTACACGGTGATCACCCGGCGCAATGCCTCGGATGCCGTGGTAATGTCGCTCGACACCTTCAACAGTCTCATGGAGACCGTCCATCTGTTGAAGTCGCCGGCCAATGCGGCTCACCTGGCCCGTTCGATCGAGCAATATCGCAAGGGCAAGGCCAAGGCGCGGGAACTGGTGAATGCCTAGCCGGATCACCTGGACACTCGCTGCCTGGGACGACTACAAGTACTGGCAGGGGCAGAACCGCAAGACACTAAAACGGATCAACGATCTGATTCGCGATTGTCTGCGCGAACCCTTTCACGGCATCGGCAAGCCTGAACCTCTGAAAGAAAACCTTTCCGGCTTCTGGTCACGCCGTATCGACGACGCCAATCGCCTCGTCTATTGCCTCGATGATGAAGACTTAGTAATCATCGCCTGTCGTTATCACTACGACAACTAGGATTGAGTGTGAGGTTTCGTCTAGCAAGAAGGCTCATTGCACTGGCGAACGATTGGCAAAGTTGATCCGCAGTAAAGTAAATTAAGCACAGTTCGCATCTCGCTCGAAACCAGCACATACGCCAGCGCAAACTCGGGGATGACAGCCCGGAAACCCTTGCCAGATGGACGATTGAAAACCTGCACCGAGATGCTCGCAGTCAACAGGTTTTGAGAAAAATGGCCTGTAAGAACGCAGAATTCAGAGAATGCGGAGTAGCGAGGGCAACAGGTAGAAACGAAAAACCCCACAGAGCGCGGGGCTCGGCGGGGTTATCGCCCAGTCAGAGACTGGTTTTGCCAGAAATTCTGGCGGAGACGGAGGGATTCGAACCCTCGATGCAGGTTTTGGCCCGCATGCTCCCTTAGCAGGGGAGTGCCTTCGACCTCTCGGCCACGTCTCCAGGTAGAGGCATTCTAACAAAGCGCGCGGGCGATCGTTCAGATTCATCCCTGCATCAGGCCGAAGGGCTCGGAGACGCCCGGAACGGGCCCGACAAGGAATGGCTTTCAATGCTTGACCAGCGCGGTTGCCGGCGTCTCGCCCGCGTTCGCCAACGGCACCGCGGCGGGAGCCGCATCCTCCGGCAAGGGTTCGGGAAGACGCTCCAGGGCAAGTTCTAGCACCTTGTCGATCCACTTGACCGGCACGATTTCGATGCGGTTCTTGATCGTGTCGGGAATCTCGACCAGGTCCTTAACGTTCTCTTCCGGAATCAGCGCCAGCCGGATGCCGCCGCGTACCGCCGCAAGCAGCTTCTCCTTGAGACCGCCGATCGCCAGCACCTCGCCACGCAAAGTGATTTCCCCGGTCATGGCGACGTCGGCGCGCACGGGGATCCCGGTCAGACAGGAGACCAGCGCCGTCGTCATACCAATGCCGGCGGAAGGGCCGTCTTTCGGGGTCGCGCCCTCCGGCAGGTGGATGTGGATGTCATTCTTCTGATAGAAATCCTCGGCGATGCCAAGTTGACGCGAGCGCCGCCGCACCACGGTGAGGGCCGCCTGGATCGACTCCTGCATCACTTCGCCAAGCTTGCCGGTGGTCAGCGTTTTTCCCTTGCCCGGAACCGCAACGGCCTCGATGGTCAGAAGTTCGCCACCGACCTCGGTCCAAGCCAGCCCCGTGACCTGGCCGACCTGGTTTTCCTTCTCCGCCACGCCGAAGGTGTAGCGACGCACGCCGAGATACTTGTCGAGATTCTTGTCGTTGACGACGATCTTGTGCTTGCGCTGGCGCATCACCAGCGATTTGACGACTTTGCGGCAGATCTTCGATATTTCGCGCTCCAGCGCGCGGACGCCGGCCTCGCGCGTGTAGTAACGGACGATGTCGCGAATCGCATCCTCGGTCACCGAGAGTTCCTCGCGTTTGACGCCGTTGTTTTTCATCTGCTTGGGCAGCAGATAGCGCTGAGCAATGTTGACCTTCTCATCCTCGGTGTATCCGGAGAGGCGGATCACCTCCATACGGTCGAGCAGCGCCGGCGGAATGTTCAGCGTGTTCGCGGTGGCGACGAACATCACGTCGGAGAGATCGAAATCGACCTCGACATAGTGATCCTGGAAGGTGTGGTTCTGTTCGGGATCAAGCACCTCCAGAAGCGCCGACGACGGGTCGCCGCGAAAGTCCATGCCGAGCTTGTCAACCTCGTCGAGCAGGAACAGCGGGTTCTTGACACCGACCTTGGTCATGTTCTGCAGGATCTTGCCGGGCATCGAGCCGATGTAGGTGCGGCGATGGCCGCGAACCTCGGCCTCGTCACGCACGCCGCCCAAGGCCATGCGCACGAACTTGCGGTTGGTCGCCTTGGCGATCGACTGGCCGAGCGAGGTCTTGCCGACGCCGGGGGGGCCGACGAGACAAAGGATCGGCGCCTTGACCTTGTCGACGCGCTGCTGCACGGCGAGGTATTCGACGATGCGCTCCTTGACCTTTTCGAGGCCATAGTGGTCCTTGTCGAGAATCTTCTCCGCAGCGCCGAGATCCTTGGAGACACGCGACTTCTTCTTCCATGGCAGGCCGACCAGCGCCTCGATGTAGTTGCGCACCACGGTCGCCTCGGCAGACATCGGCGACATCAGCTTGAGCTTTTTCATCTCGGCGTTGGCCTTGGCCAGCGCCTCCTTGCTCATGCCGGCGGCCTTGATCTTCTTTTCCATCTCCTCGATGTCGGCCCCCTCCTCGCCCTCGCCGAGCTCTTTCTGGATGGCCTTGACCTGCTCGTTGAGATAGTACTCGCGCTGGCTCTTCTCCATCTGGCGCTTGACGCGGCCACGGATGCGCTTTTCGACCTGAAGAATGTCGAGTTCGGTTTCGAGCTGGCCAAGCAGTTTGTCGAGGCGGTCGTCGACATTGAAGAGCTCAAGGATTTCCTGCTTGAGTTCGAGCTTCATCGGCAGGTGCGCAGCGATGGTGTCGGCCAGACGACCGGCCTCCTCGATGCCTGCCAACGAAGTAAGGATTTCTGGCGGAATCTTCTTGTTGAGCTTCACATACTGGTCGAACTGCGCCAAGATGGTACGCCGCATCGCCTCGATCTCGTGACTGCCGCGTTCGTTGCCAACGACCGGTGTCACCGCGGCGACGAACAGCGCCTTGCGATCCTCGACACGATCGATCTTCGCTCGCTGGGTACCTTCGACGAGCACCTTGACGGTGCCGTCAGGCAGCTTCAGCATCTGCAGGATGTTTGAAATGCAACCGATGTCGTAGAGGTCGGCGGCGTCCGGCTCGTCCTTGGCGGCGGATTTTTGCGCCACGAGCAGGATGTTCTTGCCCGCTTCCATCGCCGTCTCAAGGGCCTTGATGGATTTCGGTCGCCCGACGAACAGGGGAATGACCATGTGGGGAAAAACCACCACGTCCCGCAGGGGAAGAAGCGGCAACAGGTTGTTTTCCCTGGAAAGATCGAGTTCGTCGGACATTGCTGAATCCTTGCAAGAGAAGCGTCACATATCCACATGGGGGTGCGCACAGCGTATTCAAGTCGCCGAAGGCGGCCGTCCCGACTCAGTTGGAGCCGGAAACCTTCGGCTGGTCGGCGTAGATTAACAGAGGACGACCGCCCGATTCGATGGTGGCCTCGTCGATCACCACCTTGACGACGCCCGTCATGCCGGGAAGCTCGAACATCGTGTCGAGCAGGACGTTTTCCATGATCGAACGCAGGCCGCGCGCGCCGGTCTTGCGTTTGATCGCTTTCCGTGCGATCGCCTGCAGCGCCGAAGGGCGCACCTCGAGCTCGACGCCCTCCATGGCGAAGAGTTTCTGGTACTGCTTGACGAGCGCGTTCTTCGGTTCGACGAGAATCTGCACGAGGGCCGCCTCATCCAGCTCGGACAGGTTGGCCACGACGGGCAGGCGGCCGATCAGTTCGGGAATCAGGCCGTACTTGACGAGATCGTCCGGCTCGACCTGGGCGAGGGTCTCCGAGAGACTCGCGCTCGACTTGCTCTTCACCTGGGCGCCGAAGCCGATGCCGGCCTTCTCGGATCGCTCCTGGATGATCTTGTCAAGCCCGTCGAAGGCGCCCCCGCAAATGAACAGGATGTTCGCGGTGTTGACCTGGATGAAATCCTGGTTCGGATGCTTGCGTCCCCCCTGGGGCGGCACGGAGGCGACCGTCCCCTCCACCAGTTTGAGCAGGGCCTGCTGCACCCCCTCCCCGGAGACGTCGCGCGTAATCGAGCGGTTCTCGCTGCGGCGCGAGATCTTGTCGATCTCGTCGATGTAGATGATGCCCTGCTGGGCCTTCTCCGCCTCGTAGTCGCAAGTCTGCAACAGCTTGGCGATGATGTTCTCGACGTCCTCGCCGACATAGCCCGCCTCGGTCAGCGTCGTTGCGTCGGCGATGACGAACGGCACGTTCAAGAGACGCGCCAGCGTTTGCGCCAGCAAGGTCTTGCCGCTGCCGGTCGGGCCTACGAGCAGGATGTTGCTCTTGGCGAGCTCGACGTCATCCTTGCCCTGCGGCGCGCTGCGCAGCCGCTTGTAGTGGTTGTAAACGGCGACGGAGAGAATTTTTTTGGCCTGATCCTGGCCGATCACGTACTGGTCGAGCACGGCGCGGATTTCGCCCGGAATCGGCAGGCCGCGCACCGCCTTGCCCGGCTCCTCGGCGGCCTGGTCATCGCGGATGATGTCGTTGCACAGGTCGATGCACTCGTCGCAGATGAACACCGACGGGCCGGCGATCAGTTTCTTGACCTCGTGCTGGCTCTTGCCGCAAAACGAACAGTAGAGCAACTTCTCGACGCCGCCTTTTTTCTCCGCCATTGCCTAACCTTTCACTCGATGATCCGCCGCTGCAACTATACCTCTCAGCTGGCGTCCGTGCGCGCGATCAGCACCTTGTCGACCAATCCGTACTCGACGGCCGCCGACGCGGACAGGAAGTTGTCGCGGTCGGTATCGCGCTCGATCCGCTCGATCGGCTGGCCGGTGTGCTTCGCCAGCATTTCGTTGAGACGCTGCTTGAGGTAAAGGATTTCCTTGGCGTGGATTTCAATGTCCGAGGCCTGCCCCTGGAAGCCGCCCATCGGCTGGTGGATCATCACGCGCGAGTTCGGTAGGCAGAAACGCTTGCCACCGGCGCCGGCGGCCAACAGGAAGGCGCCCATCGAGGCGGCCTGACCGATGCACAGCGTCGCCACATCCGGCTTGATGAACTGCATCGTGTCGTAGATGGCGAGCCCCGCGGTGACGGAACCGCCAGGCGAGTTGATGTAGAGATGAATGTCCTTGTCGGGATTTTCCGATTCGAGAAACAGCAGCTGGGCGACCACCAGATTGGCGGTGACGTCGTTGACCGGACCAATCAGGAACACCACGCGTTCCTTCAGCAGGCGGGAATAGATGTCATAGGCCCGCTCGCCACGTCCGCTGGTCTCGATGACCATCGGCACGAGGCCGAGCGCCTGCGCGTCGAGAGCGGTCGTCATGCGGAGACTCTCCCCATCAGTTCGTCGAAATCAATGCTCGTCTCGGTCACTTGGGCATTGGCCAGCACCCAGTCGACCACGTTGTTTTCCATCGCCAGCGCCTCGGCCTGGGCGAGCTGCTCGGGATGGCCGTAGTACCATCGCACCACCTCCTGCGGATCCTCGAAGGTCGCGGCAAACTCGTCGATCACGGCGCGCACCTGCTCCGGCTTGACATGGAGATCCTTGGCGCGCACCAGCTCGGCGACGATCAGCCCGAGTCTGACCCGGCGACTTGCCTGATCGACAAACCAGCCCGGTTCGACCGGCATGTCCTTCATCTGGGGATTGCGGCTTTTCAGATCGCGCAGGGCATTTTCGGCCATTTGTTGCGCCTCGGCCTGCACCATCGCCTGCGGCACGTCGATGGGATTGGTCGCCAGCAGGATATTCATGGCCTGTTCCTTGACGCGATTCTTCAGGCGTTTTGCCACTTCACGCTCCAGATTGCCGCGCACTTCGGCGCGCATCTTTTCGAGATCGCCGTCCGCAATGCCCAACGAACGAGCGAAATCGGCATCGACCTCAGGCAGTTGCGGCTTCTCGACCGACTTCACGACGATGGAAAACTGAACCGTATTGCCGGCCAGATCGCCTGCGTGATAGTCCTCGGGAAACTTCACGTCGAAGGTCTTTTCCTGCCCGACGCTCACGCCTTCGAGAGCCGCCTCGAAATCGGGCAGCATCATGCCGGCGCCGACGAAGACGGGGTAGTCGGCGGCTTTGCCGCCATCGAACGCTTCGCCATTCTTGCGACCGATGAAATCGATGACGAGACGATCGCCCTTCTCGGCCGGTCGCTCTGTCGGCACGTAGGTCGCGCGCTGCTTGCGCAAGGCCGTGATGGTCTTGTCGACTTCGACCTCCGTCACCGCCAAGACGGGTTTCTCGATGCTCTTGTCGGCGATCTCGGCGATCTGAAACTCCGGAAGCACCTCGAACACCGCGGTGAATTCCATGCGATCTTCTCCGCTGGCGGCTTTCGGCTCGATGCGCGGCTGGCCGGCGATGCGCAGCTTCTGTTCACGAACCAGCGCCTCGAAGGCCTTTTCGATCGCGTTGCCGAGGGCCTCGGAGCGCGCTTGCGCACCGTAAGTTTGCGCCACCAGCTTCATCGGCACCTTGCCGGGGCGGAAACCGGCCATCCTGGCGGTCTTGGCGATACGCTTGAGTTGCTGTTCGACCTCGCGTTCGATCTCGGCCATGGGAACCGCCATATCGATCCGGCGTTCGAGAGAGCTGGCGGCTGACGTTGCGGTGTCCTGGGTGGTTTCCATGAAAAATCCTTGAAATGAAGCTAAAAGTAGAATACGGGGCTGGTGCGAGAGGCGGGACTCGAACCCGCACGGGTTGCCCCGCTGGAACCTAAATCCAGTGCGTCTACCAATTCCGCCACCCTCGCGCGACCGGCAATTCTAGCGGAATCGAACCTATACTGCGGAGCGATGCCCGCCTCCCCATACGCAAATCACTACGAAAATTTCCCCGTTGCTTCGCTGTTGCTGCCGAAACGACTGCGACCGGCCGTGGCGGCGATCTACGCCTTCGCCCGCTCGGCGGACGATTTCGCCGACGAAGGCGACCTCCCGGCGGAAGAACGCCTGCGCCTGCTGGCCGGCTATCGGGAAGAACTCGACAAGATCGGGCGCAACGAGCCGACCGACCATCCGGTCTTCCATCGCCTGCGGCCCCACATCGCGGCGCACCGCCTGCCGCTGCCGCTCTTTTACGACCTGCTCGACGCCTTCGCACAGGACGTCGCCCAGGATCGCTACGCGGATTTCGCCGAACTGACGGACTACTGCCGCCGCTCGGCCGATCCCGTCGGCCGCCTGCTGCTGCACCTGTTCGGCGCCGCGACGCCGGAAAATCTCGAGCGCTCGGATGCCATCTGCTCGGCCTTGCAGCTCATCAACCACTGGCAGGACGTCGGCATCGACATCGGCAAGGGCGCCCATGGTCGCATCTACCTGCCGCGGGACGAAATGGCGCGCTTCGGCGTGACGGAAGACGACCTCCTGCGCCGTCATGCCAGCGCCGACTTTCGCCGGCTGATGGCATTCCAGGTCGACCGCGCCCGCGCCCTGATGCTCTCGGGCGCCCCGCTCGGCCGCGCCCTGCCCGGCCGCATCGGGCTGGAGATTCGCGCCATCGTCGCCGGCGGCCTCGCCCTCCTCGACAAGATCGAGGCCGTCGACTACGACGTGTTCGCGCGGCGCCCGACCCTGGCCGGCCTGGACTGGCTGCGCGTTTTCTTCAAGGCGCTATGAGTCCGGACGACTACTGCGCCGCCAAGGTCAGGGAAAGCGGCTCCAGCTTCGCCGCGAGCTTCCGCTTTCTCGACGCCCGCCGCCGCCAGGCGATGAACGCGCTCTATGCCTTCTGCCGCGAGGTCGACGACGTCGTCGACGAATGCCGCGAGCCGGCGGTCGCGCGGGCCAAGCTCGCGTGGTGGCACGCCGAAATCGCCGCGCTGGACGGCGGCCGGCCGAGCCATCCCGTCGTAGAGGCGCTCGCGGAAGCGCGCCGGCACTTCTCGCTGCCCGGCGAGGAACTGACGGAAATCATCGACGGCATGCAGATGGATCTCGACATCGCCCGTTACGCCGACTTCGCGCAATTGCAGCTTTACTGCCACCGCGTCGCCGGCGTCGTCGGTCTGCTCTCCGCCGAAATCTTCGGCTACCGGGATCGCCGCACGCTCAAATACGCCCACACGCTCGGGCTGGCCTTCCAGCTCACCAATATCATCCGCGACGTGGGCGAGGACGCGCGCCGCGGCCGCATCTACCTGCCGCAGGACGAACTCGCCCGCTTCGGCGTCGCCGAGGCGGACCTCCTGCAATGCCGTTACACGCCGGCTTTCCGCGAACTGATGGCGTTCCAGGCGACCCGCGCCCGCGAGCACTACGCGCGCGCCACCAGTCAGTTACCCGCCGGCGACCGCAAAGCGCAGCGTCCCGGCCTCGTCATGGCGGCGATCTACCGCGACCTGCTCGACCAGATCGAGAAGGACGGTTTTCTCGTCCTCGACCGCCGCACCGCGCTGACGCCGCCGCGCAAGCTGTGGCTCGCGCTGAAGACATGGCTGACCGCGTAGCCATCGTCGGGGCGGGCTGGGCCGGACTGGCCTGCGCGGTCGAACTCGCCGACGCCGGCTGCCAAGTCGAGGTTTTCGAGGCCGCGCGCACGCTCGGCGGCCGCGCCCGCGCCGTGGAAATCGATGGCCTGAGGCTCGACAACGGCGCCCACCTCCTCGTCGGCGCGTACACCGAAACCTTGCGCCTGATGCAAAAAGTCGACGTCGGCGAGACGGCGCTGAAAAGGATTCCGCTGCACCTGGAATACCCCGGCCACGTCCGGATCGTCGCCCCGCAGCTGCCCGCCCCGCTGCATCTCGTCTGGGCGCTGCTCGCCGCGCGCGGCCTTTCGCTCAAGGAAAAGTTCGCTGCCGTGCGCTTCATGCGCGCGTTGAAAAAATGCCGCTATCGCCTGCCGCGCGACATTACGGCGAAGCAGCTCATCGCCAACCAGCCGCCGCGCGTGCGCCGCTTCCTCTGGGAGCCGCTCTGCCTCGCCGCGCTCAACACGCCCGTCGCGCAGGCCTCGGCGCAGGTCTTCCTCAACGTGCTGCGCGACACGCTCGCCGCCGGTCGCGCGGCTTCCGACCTGCTCTTGCCGGCGAGCGATCTTGCCGCGCTGTTTCCGGAACCGGCCGCCCGCTTCGTCGCAGCGCGCGGCGGCAAGGTGCATCGTTCGCGGCGCATCCGCTCGCTCGACGAACTCACCGACTTCGAGCACCGCGTCGTCGCCGTCGCGCCCCAGCATCTGGCTGCCCTCGTGCCGGACATCGCCGCCGGCCTCGATTTCACGTGGCAGCCCATCGCCACCTGTTACTTGCGCTATCCGGAGAATTGCCGGCTGCCGTTTCCGATGGTCGGCAGCGCGCAAGGCTGCGCCCAGTGGCTATTCGATCGCGGCGCGCTGTGCGGACAGGACGGCCTGGTCGCGGCGGTCGTCAGCGGCGCCGGCTCCTGGCAGGCGCTCGGTCACGCGCGGCTCGCCCGCGCGATCCATGCGGAAATCGCCCGCCTCGTACCCGGCCTGCCGCCGCCCGTCTGGACGCGCGTCATCGAGGAAAAGCGCGCCACTTTCTGCTGCACGCCGGGACTGGCGCGTCCCGGCCCGGCCGCATCCATCCCCGGCGTCTGGCTGGCGGGCGACTATGTGGCGAGCGACTACCCGGCCACGCTGGAGGGCGCGGTGAGAAGCGGCGTCGACGCCGCCCGGCGCATCATTCGGAGTGAAACTTGACGAAGTCGGCCAGCGGCGCGCGCTCGGTGACCAAACGATTGGCGGCGGCATCCGGGTCGGCGCGCCCCAGCGCCATGCCGCAGACGAGCTGATAGTTGTCCGGCAATTCGAGTTGCTCGCGCACGATCTTGTGGAACTGGATCCAGGCCGCCTGCGGACAGGTGTCGTAGCCCAGCGCGCGCGCCGCCAGCATCACGCTTTGCATGAAACCGCCGTAGTCGAGCCAGCTGCCCTTGCCCATGCGCCGGTCGATGACGAACATCAGGCCGACCGGCGCGCCGAAAAACTCGTAGTTGCGGCGGTGCGCCGCCTGCATCGCCGCCTTGTCGCCCTTGGCGATGCCGAGCAGGCCGTACAGGTCGAAACCCACCTTGCGGCGGCGCGACAGATAAGGCTCGAAGAACTCGTCCGGATAGTAATCGTATTCGTACTGGTGCGCATCGGCCTCGGTGTCGAAGGCATGGCAGACGGCCGCCGCCATGCGGTCGCGCGCCGCGCCGGTCAGCACATGCACGTGCCAGGGCTGCGTGTTGGTGCCGGAAGGCGCGCGCGCTGCTGCGGCGATGATGCGCTCGATGTCGGCGCGCGGCACGGGGTCGGGCAGGAAGGCGCGGATCGAGCGGCGCGAGGTCATCAGATCGAGAAAGGCTTGTGCGTTGTCCATGATCGTCCTTGCGTCGTTACAGTCGGTAATCCATTTCGATGCGGTTTTGCAGCTTCTTGGCCTGCTTGAGCGCGAGCTTGAGCACGAAGCGGTCCAGCTCGTTGAGCCTTTCCGGATCGACGCGGTTGGCAAGCCCCATCGGCGTGCCCTCCTGCTGCACGCGCAGGCGCAGCTGCTGCAGGAAGAAGAAACTTTCGATGATGGCATCGATGTCGTCGCGGCCGATCTTGCCCAGCTCGGCGGCGGCGCGCAGGCGTTGCGGCGTGCCCGTCTCGGTAATGCCGTTGGCCAGCGCGAGGATGCGCGCCACATCGACGAACAGGCGCGCGCCGCTGGCCTTGAGGTCGATGGTGTCGGGAAAATCTTTGTTGTCGTCGAAGCTGAAGTCGCGGATCATGCCCAGCGGCGGTCGCACGCGCAGCGCGTTCTCGGCCATGAAGCGCAAAAACAGCGTCGCGCCCGGAATGTTCTTGCGCAACCACTCGGTCAGCGCCTCGGCGAGCGACTCCTCACCGTAGATCGGACGGAAGTCGAAATAGATCGTCGCATCCAGCAGGGCCTGTGGAGTGGACGAGCGAATCCAGCTGCCGAAGCGGCGCTGCCATTCCTCGACGGACAGACACAGATCGGGGTTGCTCGCCATCACCTTGCCCTTGCACAGCGGAAAGCCGCAGGCGTCGAGACGCTCGTTCACCTCGGCGGCAAAGGGCAGCAAAGCCTGACGAACGCCCTCCTCTTCACCCGTCGCACAGGCAAACACGAGCCCGTTGTCCTGGTCGGTAGACAGGGTCTGCTCGTAGCGCCCCTCGGAACCGAAGGCCAGCCAGCACCAGGCAACCCTCGGTAGAGCGAATTCGGCCTGGGTCAGCTCGATGAGGCGAACGGTCAGATGATCGTTGAGCGTCGAGATCATCTGCGTCAGCGGTTCGGCAGCCCCCCCTTCGGCGAGGGTGCGGCGCGCCAGCTTGCGGATGTCTTCGGCCGCTGCGATCAGTCCGTCGACATCGCGTGCGCCGCGGATCGCCCCGGAAATCGCCTTGCCGCCGCCGCTTTGCAGCTCATAAACATCCTCCTGCGAGACGATGCCGACCAGCTTGCCGGCGGCATCGACGACGATGACGTGATGCACGCCGTGGCGCGCCATCACCAAGGCAGCCTGATAAACGGTGGCGCGCCAGTTGAGCATCAGGAGGTTGCTGCCGCTCATCACCGACATGACCATCTGATCGAGATCGCAAGACTTTGCCGCCACCTTGTGCAAGAGGTCGCGCAGCGTGAAGATGCCGAGCGGACGATTGCTTTCCGGTTCGACGACGATGATCGAGCCGACGCGGTTTTCCGACATGGCAAGAACGGCCTCGCGCAGCGAGGTTTCAGGAGTTGCGGTGATCGGCTTGCGCTTGATCAGCGCGGCGAGCTGACTGTGGAGTGTGGGACGTGCGGTCATGTTGGGGCAATGATGGAGGAATGTTCAATATTTGACGCGGGCATAATAGGTCTTTTCTGCCGCAGCGCGCGCTTGACCGAGGGTACGAATGCCCATGTCGGCCAACAACGGCAGCAGGCGCAAGAATACTTCGGCGGTGACGATGGCGTCGCCCAGCGCGGTGTGGCGACCGATGATGGCGATGCCAAGCCGTTCCGCGATGGCCTCGAGCTTGTGCGATTCCTGGTTCGGATGGATCACCGCCGACAACAGCAGAGTGTCTAGCACCGGCTGGGTGAAGCGGATGCCCAGACTGTCCTCCTTGAGCTGGAAAAAGCGCATGTCGAAGGCGGCGTTGTGCGCCACCAGCACGGTGCCGGCGCAGAAGGCATGAAACTGCGGCAGCACCTCGGCGATGGTCGGCTGGCCGCGCACCATCTCCTCGGTGATGCCGTGGATCGGAATGCTTTCCGGGCGCAGAGGTCGGCGCGGGTCGATCAGCTGGTCGATATTCTCATGACGCAGCAAGCGGCCATTGACGATGCGCACCGCGCCGATCTGGATGATTTCGTCCCCCGCCGAGGGTTCGAGGCCGGTCGTTTCGGTATCGAAAGCCGTGTAGGCAAGCTCCGCCAGCAGTGCATCATCGCTGGCATGATCCTCGCCGGCGCGACTGAACAGATCGAAATCGTAGAACTCCGGCCGGCTTTCGACATGGACCAAGGCGGCGCCTTCGGCCTGATCGTGCGCCACCGCGACCGGCAGTTCGATGCGGAAAAAAGACTGTTGCACCGACGAATCGCGACCGCAGGAAAGTTGTCCGCCATGACGGTCGGTAACGTCGCGCAAAGTGAGCGGCGTCGTCTCGCCGGCCACGGTCATCGGCTCAAGCTGCCAGTTGAGCAGGGTTTCCGTCGACACCGCCGTGCCCGACCAGCGCAGCTCGAGCAGCACGAGTGCATCGGCGCGCGCCAGGCTCAGGCGCACCAGCTTGACGCCGAAGCTCTCTTCGAGCCGGGCGGCCAAGAAGGTGAGCGCCTGGGTAAGCGAATAGCTGTCCACCTTCACCCAGAGATCGGCGGCGATGTCGTCGATCTTCGCGGTCACGCCTAGTCGGCTCTCGATGCGCCGGCCGGCGGCGGTCACCAGATCGGCGCCGAGCATCTCTTCGAGGGGCCAGCGGCTGACCAGGGTGCGCGCGTATTCCTGCGCCGACTGGTTGAGGCGCACGGTGAGAATCTGCACCTCGTCCTGGATCGCGTCCGCGGCGGCCTGCACCTGCTCCGGCGAGGCGTTGCGCAAGGTTTGCAGGGTCGAGCGGATGCCGGCCAGCGCCATGCGCGTATCATCGGCCAGCACCTGAACCGTGCGGTCGCATTGCGCACCGGTCTCCAACGACTTGGTGATGTTTTCCAGCACGAGCACATAGCCGCCGATGGTGCGCTGCCCTTCGCCGTCGGCGGAAACCACCGGCGCCATCTGCACCCGGATCAGCTGCCCGGCGCGCGTTGTCGTGATGAAATGGGCCAGCGGCTGGCTGCCCTGGCGTTCGAGACGATGTTGCAAGGTATCGAGGGAATGAGCGATCAGCGAACGGTCGAGCACCCCATAGATCGAACGTCCAAGGCCGATGGCGGCGCCGATGCCCTGTCCTTCGGCGGTCAGCGCGCGCGCCTGCAGGCGTGCACGGTTGTTGTACAGCAGGATGCGACCGTCTCGGTTGCAGACGATCACCGCCAGCGGCAGATCCGCCACCAGCGCCGCCAGGCGGTTCTTCTCGTTTTCCACCGCCTCCTTGGCTTGCGCGACACGCGCTTCGACATCGCGCAGCAATTCGTCGCGCTGCTGCGCCAGATCGTTGGCTGCCCGCGCGAGCTCCTGCACTTCCGGCGGGCCATCGACCGGCACGCGGTAATCGCGGTTGGCCGCCAGCATCACGCGCAGCGACTCCGCCATGCCCATCAGACCGCGCACATACTGCTTGAACAGACTGCGCAGCAGATTGACGCCAAGAAACAGAGCGACCATGGTCATCATGCCGCCGATCGGCAGCCAGCGATCGAAGGCCCGCCCGAACAGTTCGCGCTCCTCTTCGTTCAGGTCACGCCCGACGATGAAAGCCGTGGCCAGGAACGGGCCGGCGATCAGCAACACGAGCACGACCACCGCCAGCGCGAAACGGAATTTTGCGTTCATCTCCCTCCCCTTGCCATGTCCGGCGGCCATGGCGATCTTTCCCGCCAATGATAGCGTTCCTGCGGCCCGTTGGCGTCACGCCGTCAATTCCCTCCGGGAAAGGAAATTGACGGCATAATGCGACGGAAGAGGAAAAAAGAGCCGAATTTTTCGACGGCCGCGAAAACGCGGCCTTTGCGGCGCAGGCCGGCGGTGTCGATCAGCGTGTAGCGTTGGCCGTTCCTCTCGAAGGGCGTGGCGATGGCATCGCGCGTCGTGCCCAGCGTATCGACGCTCTGGCAGGGGCTGCGCTATTTTGTCGTGATGCTCAAGCTGGTCGGCTGAACACAGCCTGCGGCGGATGGTCGCATGCGACACCATGCCGCACGGCAACGCGAGAGCGCGTTCCTAGACGGCCCGCATCCACGGCCTCGATCTCTCGGGCAAGATGCCGCTCTCCAACACCGGTTTCGGCGCATTCGGCCTGAAGGGTTTGCTGAACTACACCCACGGCAAGAACCGCGATACCGGCGACGGGCTTTACAACATCATGCCGCTCAACGCCAAACTGACGCTGACGCACAGGCTGGGCGGCTGGGACAATGCCGTCGAACTGGTGATGGTCAAGGGCAAGGGCAAGCGTTCCGAAGTGCGCAAGGAAATCGACACGCCGGGCTACAGCCTCGTCAATCTGCGCGGCAGCTATGCCTGGCAGCGGATGCGCGTCGATTTCGGCATCGAGAACCTGTTCGACAGGCTCTACTACCTGCCGAACGGCGGCGCGTATGTCGGCCAGGGCACGACGATGACGACCCAAGCAGCAGCGACCGGCAGCGTGCCGGCTTGGGGCGCCGCCGTTCCCGGCATGGGCCGCTCGTTCTACGCCGGCGTCAATTACAAATTCTGACCATCGGTTTTCTTTTTGCCAGACATGCGCCAGCCCGCGGGCTGGCGCTTTTTCCAAACCGACTGGATGGAACGCGCTTTCGGTCTTGCCTTCGTCCTTGTCCTGCATGCGGCGGTGCTCTGGGGCCTGTGGCAGCACCGGCTGATCCCGACTCCAACGGAAGCGGCGACGCACTTCGTGAACTTCGTCGCGCCGCCGCCTCATGAGAAGAAAGAAGAACCCAAGCCCCCGCCGCAGCCCAAACCGAAGCCGCGGCCCATCGAGAATCTGCCGCCGCGCCAGATTGTTGCCGAAGCTTCCCTTGTCGCCCCCGCCGATTACGTTGTTCCTCTCCTGCCGTCCCCGCCGACTCCGCAACCCGTGAGCGAGGCGCCGCCCGCCCCCTTGCCCGCCGGCCGACAAGCTCGCCCTCGTCGAACGCATCAAGGCCGAGGGCCGCAAGGTGGGCATGATCGGCGACGGCATCAACGATGCCCCGGCGCTCGCGGCGGCGGCGGTCGGCTTCGCCATCGGCGGCGGCGCCGACATCGCCGTCGAGGCGGCCGACGTCACGTTGGTCGGCGGCGACATCGCGCGCGTCGCTGGCGGCATCGACCTCTCGCGCCGCACGATGGCCATCGTCCGCCAGAACCTGTTCTGGGCGCTCGGCCACAACGTCGTCGCCATTCCCGTCGCGGCGGCCGGCCGGCTCAACCCGATGATCGCGGCGGCGGCGATGGCGCTCTCGTCGGTTTCCGTCGTCACCAACTCGCTGCGCCTGCAACGCTGATCAATTGCAATACGGCCAAACACCGTACCGAGGTCGCCATGTCTTCCGCCTCGACTCCCGCCCGTTTCGATCCGAAACGCGATGCCGCGCATCCGCACTGTTTCGGCTATCTTGGACAGCAGTGAGCGACATTACGGCTTCGTCCCCCTGCACCGGGCAACCGCCAACGCTTTTCCTGCCGCAGGGTGTCTGAGCGCGATCTCCAACCCCGCCGTCCTCTCAAGAAACACGAAGGGCCGCCCCGAGTGTTTCTTGGCCCCTCGAGGGGAGAAACGAGCGGAGCGAGTTTTTCTGGGCGAGATCTTCGAGAAGTCGGCGCTGGCGGGACGGCAGCCGCTCCTACTCCATGCCGACAATGCGCCGAAAGCGCCCGCTCCCCTCTGGTCGATGCGAAATCCAGATCAGCGTACCCGCGCGCAGCCAGTCGCACACGCGTTCCGCCATGCGTTCAGCCTCCGCCTCGTCCAAGCCTTCCGTCGGTTCATCGAGCACGGTAAGCGGCGCTCGACGCAACAGCGCGCGCGCTATGCCCAGACGGCGCAACTGCCCGCCGGAAAGGCTTTGTCCGCCCTCGGCGACCCAGGTTTCAAGACCCTCCGGCCAAGCCCTCACAGTATCGGCAAGGCCGACAGCTTCGAGCGCCGCCCACATTGCTGCGGCATCGGCGCACGGCTGTGCGAGACGCAAGTTATCGGCGAGCGTAGCGCCGCGCGCCCAGGCGAACTGGGTAGCGATGGCCAGCGTTGTGCGCAGGGTTGCTTCGTCGAGCGTTTCCAGCGGCGCGCCGCCGATCAGGATGCGGCCGGCGGATGGCGCTTCGAAACGCGCCAGCAATTGCACCAGCGTGGATTTTCCGCAGCCGCTCGGCCCGCCGAGGAACACATGCTCTCCGGCGTCCACCCGTAGCGAGAAGTCTTTCAGAACCGGCGTGTGGGCGTCCCAGCCGAAGTCGACGCCCTCGATCAGCAGGCTGCCGTCAGCGGGAAGTAGCCCATTGGCCGGAAACTCGATGGCCGGACGTTGGCCGGCGAGCGACTCGATGCGCCCGGCGGCATGCGCCATGGCGGGCAACTCAAGCAAACCGCCGGCCAGCGGCGCGGCGATTTCAGCCACTCCCAGCAATAGCAGTACCAGAGCGACCAGCATCGGGCCATTCAGCGCATCCGCATGGCCGATCAAGGCCCACCAGGCTACGCCGCCGACTACGACCACCACGCTCGCGCGCAGGCGCGCCGCCAGACGGTCGTGCCGCGCTTGCGCCGCCATCGCAGACTTGGCCCGAGTCAGCGACCGTGTCCGGTAGGCGGCCCAGGCCTGCGCATTGAATGCAAGCACGCCAACACCGTCCGCAGCATCGATCAGCGCACGTCGCAATTGCGCGCGCCGCTCGATCAGCACGACGGCCGACGAACGGCCAAGAAACCATGCCACGACGGGCAGCGCACACGCCCCCGCAAGCAGTGCCAGCGGCGGCCACCCGGCATCCCATGCCGTCAGCAGCCATACGCCGCCGCCCAGCACCGCGAGGTGCGCAAAAAGCGGCAGCAGGACGCGCGGCAGCAGACCATCGAGTTGCTCGACATCGCGCATGAAGCGATGCAGCAGTTCTGCGCCGTGCAGGACGCCGAGTTGCCGCGGCGTCAAAGGCAGAAGCCGGCCCAGCAACCAGACGCGCAGGCGCGCCAGCATGCGGAAAGCGGCCTCATGGGTGATCACGCGCTCGCCCCAGCGCCCGGCAGTGCGGGTCAGCGCCAAGGCGCGCACGCCGGCGCCCGGCAGGAAATAATTGAAGGCCTGCGCCGTCTGCGGCAGCAGTCCGGCGACAGCCGCGGCGCTGATGAACCAGCCAGACAGCGCCAGCAAGCCCAATGTGGCAGCCGCTGTCAGGATGGCGATGACGAGGGCGAGACCATACCAGCGACGCAGGCCAGGCAGCAGTTGCAGATAGGGGCGTAGCGCCGACAGGGAAACGGGCGCGGTCGGCGGCGCGGCGCGATCACGCATGCATTCGTCCTCCGGCCAGTTCCAGTACCCGGTTGGCCAGCACCAATGGCGCCGGTCGATGAGTGGCCAGCAAGGTGGTGCAGCCGGCGCGCAGCACGGCCAGCCGCTCGACGACGAAGGTTTCGGCGGCGGCATCCAGGCTGGCCGTCGGTTCGTCGAGCAGCAACAGGCGCGGGCGGCGTAAAGCCAGTCGCGCCAGCGCCAGACGGCGCAACTGGCCGCCGGACAACAAACGACCGCCTTCTCCCAGCAGCGTGTCGAGACCATTCGGCAAGGCTTCGGCCCAAGCTTGAAGTCCGGCGAAAGCCAGCGCCGACCACAATTCGGCGGTATCCGCATCCATGCGCGCGGCACGCAGATTATCGGCCAGCGACGCTGCCAGCAGCGGCGGCGACTGGTCCATCCAGCCGATGTGCTCGCGCCAGGCATGGCGGTCGAGGTCGATCATGGAACGGTCATCGACGTGCACGGCGCCTTGCGTTGGCAGCACGATGCCGGCGGCCAAGCGCAGCACGCTGCTCTTGCCGCTGCCGCTGGGACCGACCAGCGCGACACACTCTCCCTCCCGCAATCTCAAGGCGAAATCGGCCAGCGCCGGCACGCCCTCCCGGTAGGACAAGGCAACCGCGTCGAAGCGCAGCGTGGCCGCCCCCGTCGGCGCAGGCAGTGCTTGTTCCGCGGGATGGGTGGCCTCATCGGGTAGGGAGTCGAGGACGCGGCGAATCGCGATAGCGGCAGCCAAGGCTTCGGCGCGCGCATGGTAATGCACGCCCAGTTCGCGCAGCGGCTGGTAGAACTCCGGGGCAAGCAGCAAAACGAACAGCGCGGACTGCAAGTTGGCGCCGTTATCGAAGAAGCCGAAATTGAGATAGCCCAGCAGGCTGAAACCGAGATACACCGCAGAGAGCGCGATCGCCACCGAAGCGAAGAACTCCAGTACCGCGCCATTCAGGAAGGCAAGGCGCAACACCCGCATCGTGCGTTCGCGGAAGGCTTCGCCGAGCGCGGCCAGTTCGTCCAGGCTGCGCCGCTGCGCATCGAACAGGCGCAACGTCGGCATGCCGCGCACCAGATCGAGAAACGCGCCCCCAAGGCGCTGCATGGCGAGCATCTGGCGCGACTGCTCGGCGCGCGTGCGCCAGCCCACCATCACCATGAACAGCGGAATCAGCGGCGCGGTGCCGAGCAGGATCAAGGCCGCCACCCAGCCATGCGGCAACACGGCCAGCAGGATCAGCACCGGAACAATCCCGGCCAGCAAGCGTTGCGGCCGGTAACGCGCGAAATAACCATCGACCGCTTCCACCTGATCGTTGATCACGCTGCTGAGCGTGCCGGCGGCCATCTGACCGTTCCATAGCGGTCCGCCCCGGTAGGCGATATCGAGGAGTTGCTCGCGCAGGATCTGCCGTGCGGTTTGCCCGGCGCGCAAGCCGCATTCGTCGCGGGCCAGACCCAGCGCGGCGCGCGCCAGGACGCACAGCGGGATGAGCCACAGCGTCCAGGCGGGCGCCGCGGTCAGTGATCGCTCGATGACCGCCGCGTGCAGCGCCAACGCGAGGGCATACATCTGCACGATGACGACAACGGTCTGCAGGCTGCCAAACAGCGCCGCGAGATAAACGTGGCGGCGCGCGCCCTGCCCACGGGCAGACAGCCAGGCTTCGGCCGCCTGTTCAAGCGACGCCATTGCAGAGAATCATTCGGGGACGCCCAAGAAAAAGGGCACCGCCCCAGAGAGAGGAGGGCGGCGCCACGAGGTGAAACGGTTCCGGAAGTGCCTGCCTGCTACCGGCAGCCGGTCAGGACTTGTCCTCCTGCCCGTTTTCCTGCGCTTCGAACCACAGCGCATTGAGCACGGCAAAAGCGAGGGCGAAACCAAGGCCGAGAATCCAGACGAAGTACCACATGCGAATTTCCTTTCAATAAAGCATCTTGTCGTTGGCGGCGATGTACTCGTCGGTGAGCTTGCCGCGCATGACGTGATAGGCCCAGCTGGTGTAGGCCAGCACGATGGGGGTGAAGATCAGCGCGACCCAGAACATCACGTTGAGGGTGTATTCGCTGGAGGTGACATCCCAGGCGGTGAGGCTCATGGAGGGGTGGCTCGACGACGGCATCACGAAGGGGAACATGGCGACGCCGGTCGTCAGGATCACGCCAAGGCAGGCCAGGGAAGAAGAGACGAAGGCCATCAGCGTCTTGCCGATGCGCGCCAGCAAGACGGCGGCCAACGCGCCCGCCACGCCGAGCGCGGGCAGCACCCACAGCGCCGGAATCTTCACGAAATTGCCCAGCCAGGCGCCCGGGGCGCGCTCGACCTCCTTCATCAGGGGCGTCAGCACGGCATTGCCATCGATCGCGCTCTTGATGACATAGCCGTCCAGTTGCGCCACCCACACCCCCCCCAAGGCGAAGCCGACGGCGACGACCAGACCGGCCGCCGTGACCGCCTTCACTGCGCGCGCCTGCAAATCGCCCACCGTGCGATGGGCGAGGAAGGTGGCGCCTTGCAAGGTCAGCAGCATCAGACTGACCACGCCGCAGAGCAGGGCGAAGGGATTGATGACCAATGCCCAGAAGCCGCCGGTGTAAAAGGAGCGCATGTTGTCGTCGAAGTGGAACGGGACGCCCTGCAGCAGATTGCCGAAAGCGACGCCGAACACCAGCGCGGGCACGGCGCTGCCGGCGAACAAGCCCCAGTCCCACCCCGCGCGCCAGCGCGGATCGGGCAGTTTCGAGCGGTAATCGAATCCGACCGGGCGGAAGAACAGCGCGAACAGCACCAGCAGCAGCGCCCAGTACATGCCGGAGAAAGCCGTGGCATACACCACCGGCCAGGCCGCGAAGATCGCACCGCCGCCGGTGATGAACCAGACCTGGTTGCCGTCCCAGTGCGGCGCGACGGTGTTGATCATGATGCGCCGCTCGGTGTCGTTCTTGCCCAGGAAGGGCAGCAGGGTGCCGACGCCCATGTCGTGGCCGTCCATGATGGCAAAGCCGATGAGCAGGACACCCACCAACAGCCACCAGATCAGTTTCAAGGTTTCGTAATCGAACATGAAAGTCTCCTTCAGGCGTGTGTCGGCGCGGGTTGCCGGGCTGCAGCGGGTTTGCCGCCCGGTCCGAGCCGCGCATACTTGATCATCAGGTACATCTCGGCGACGAGGAGCAGCGTGTAGAAGCCGACGAAGCCGGCGATCGACCCCCACAGGTCAGCCGCGGTCAAGGACGATGCCGACAGGAAGGTGGGCAACAAATCCTGCACCGTCCAGGGCTGGCGGCCGTATTCGGCGACGAACCAGCCGGCGTGCGCGGCGAGCCAGGGTAGCGGCAGGGTCCAGAATGCCCACTTGAGCAGCCAGGGCTTGCGTTCGAACGTTCCCCTGGCCGAGTGCCAGAACGCCGCCACGAACAAGGCCAGCATCACCACGCCGGCGAGGACCATGAAGCGGAAAGTCCAGAACAGCGGCGCGACCTGCGGTACGGAATCGTGGGCTGCCTTGGCAATGATCTCCGGCGTTGCCTGACGCACATCCTCGACATGGCGCTTGACCAGCAGGCCGTAGCCAAGATTCTGCTCGTGCGCCTTGAAGGTCTCGCGAGCCGCGGCGTCCGACGGGTCCTTGCGCATCGTTTCGATGGCAATCACGGCCTGAATGCCCGACTCGACGCGCTTGGCGTTCTGGGCGCGAATCTCCTTGATGCCGGGCAGGGTCTCTTCCGTCGAACGCGTCGCAATGAGTCCGAGCACATACGGAACATGCACCGACCAGTCATTCGCCTGCTTCGCCTCGTTCGGCCATGCAATGACGTTGAAACCCGCCGGCGCCGGTTCCGTTTCCCACATCGCTTCCATTGCCGCCAGTTTCGTCTTCTGGCCCTCGGTGACCGCGTAACCGGACTCGTCGCCGAGCACGATCACGGACAAGGTCGAGGCAAGACCAAATGCGGCGGCAATGCGGAACGAACGGCGCGCCAGGTCGAGATGGCGTCCCTTGAGCAGGTACCAGGACGAAATCGCCAGCACGAATACCGAGCCTGTCACGTAACCGGCCGAGACGGTATGCACGAACTTGGCCTGCGCCGCATCGTTGAACACGATGGCCCAGAAATCGACGAGTTCCATGCGCATCGTCACCGGATTGAAGACCGAACCGACCGGGTCCTGCATCCAGCCGTTGGCGATCAGGATCAGCACGGCGGACAGGTTGGTGGCCAGCGCCATCAGCGCGGTCACGGCCAGATGCCCGACCTTCGACAGGCGCTGCCAGCCGAAGAAGAACAGGCCGACCATGGTCGATTCCAGGAAGAAGGCCATCAGGCCCTCGATCGCCAGCGGCGCGCCGAAGATATCGCCGACGTAATGCGAGTAGTAGGACCAGTTGAGGCCGAACTGGAACTCCATCGTCAGGCCTGTCGACACGCCGAGCGCGAAGTTGATGCCGAACAGCTTGCCCCAGAACTGCGTCATGTCGCGGTAGATCGTCTTGCCGGACATGACGTAAGCCGTCTCCATGATGACCAGCAGGAAAGACAAACCCAGCGTCAGGGGTACGAAAAGGAAGTGGTACATCGCGGTGGCGGCAAACTGGAACCGCGAGAGGTCGACAACAGCGGGATCAATCATGAGAGCGCTCCTCCTGGATGCGATTGGATGCGGAATGCAGCCGCCGCGCGAGCATGTCGCAGCGGTTGGCGCGCGACGGCATCGCCGACCGTCTGCATCGCGGGGCGCATTCTTGCTTCAGATCAAAAATTAATAAATGCGGTTCAGCGTCGCGCGACGGTTTGTCGCGCGACGTCTTGTCTCACGCGGGTGCGTGTTTGCGGAGCTTGCGTTGCAGGGAACGGCGATGCAGGCCGAGTGCGCGGGCGGTCGCGGAGATGTTGCCGTCGTGCTCCAACAGGATGCGCTGCAGGTGCTCCCACTCCATCTGCCGCACCGTCATGGGCGCGGGCGGCGGCGCGCACAAATCGTTCGCTTGCGTTCGCGGCGCGGGATCGAACGCAACCAGAATCTCGTCCACATCCGCCGGCTTGGGCAGGTAGTTCGCCGCCCCCAGCCGGATCGCCTCGATGGCGGTGGCGATGCTCGCGTAGCCTGTCAGCACGACGATCCGCATCGACGGCGCGAAGTCCAGCAGGCGCGGGATCAGTTGCAGGCCGGATTCCCTGCCGAGATTCATGTCGAGCACGACGCGGGCGGGGCAGGTCTCCCGGACTCGCCGCATCGCCTCTTCCGCGCTGGCGGCCGTTGCGACCGCCAGTCCCCTGCGCCGCAGGCTTCTCTCCAGCGTGCTCAGGAAGACTTCGTTGTCGTCGACGACCAACACCCTGTTTGCGTCGACATCCCGAGGTTCGAGCATTCCTGTCGTCATGTTACCGAGGCTCGCATCATGAAAGGCCGGCAGGCTAACAAAATATCCCGCGCCGGATAATCGGGCAAAATGTCGCGCCCACCGCAAAGGGATCGACCTGGAACACTTACACCTCGCCACCGAATTTTCCTGCTGGCTCGCCTTCCTGACCGGCCTCTTCGGCGCCGGCCATTGTCTCGGCATGTGCGGCGGGCTGGTGTCGGCCTTCTTCATGAAAGTCGGCGCCGGCAGGACGGCCCCGTTGGCGGCTTTTCTCGCCTACCACGCCGCGCGCATCGCCGTGTATGCCGGCGTCGGCCTGCTCGCCGCCGCGCTCGGCGCGGTGCTCGTCTCCACCGGCCGGCTCGGCCTCGCGCAGGGCGTGTTGCAGATCGTCGCCGGCGCGGTGGTCATCGTGCTCGGCTTCGACCTGCTCGGCCTCGCGCCGATACGGAATGCGTATGGCTTCGCGCCGCTCGCCTGGCTGCGCAAGCAGTTCATGACCGCGACGCGGAAAGGCCCGGTCGTCGGCGCGCTGATCGGCGGCGCGATCAACGGCCTGATGCCCTGCTCGATGACGATGGCGATGGCCGTGCAGGCGACCACCGCGCCGAGCCCGCCGGAGGGCATGCTGCTGATGCTCGCCTTCGGCGCCGGCACCCTGCCGGCGATGCCCTCCGCCTCGGTGCTATTCGGCAAGCTCGGCCCGCGCCTGCGCGGCTGGCTGCTCAAGGCGGCCGCGCTCACCGTGATCGCGCTGGGCGTCTCGACCCTCTGGCAGGGGCTGCGCTACTTCCTCGTGATGCAAAAACTGGTGGGCTGAACAAGCACTGCGACCGATGGTCGCATGCGGCACCATGCCGCACGGCAACGCGAGAGCGCGTTCCTAGAATCGCCGGCTTCATAGCCAAAGTCGGAGATTCACATGCACCTCAAGCGCGCTGCCATCGCCGCCGCCATCGCCGCCCTGCCCTGGGGGGCGCTCGCCGCCGATACCGCCCTCGGCGAAATCGTCATCCGCGCCGAGAAAGAGGAAGCCGGCGCCGCCGCCGTGCCTGCCGCGACGCTGCAAAGCCTGCGTTCCGCCACGAGCGACACCGCGAGCCTGCTGCGCGACGTGCCGGGCGTCAGCCTGCAAGGCGCCGGCGGGGTTTCCAGTCTGCCGATCATCCACGGTCTCGCCGACGACCGCATTCGCGTCAAGGTCGATGGCATGGACCTGATCGCTTCCTGCCCGAACCACATGAACCCGGCGCTTTCCTACATCGATCCGACCCAGGTCGAATCGATCAAGGTCTGGGCCGGCATTTCCCCCGTCAGCGTCGGCGGCGATTCGATCGGCGGCAGCATCGTCGTCAACTCCGCCAAGCCGGTCTTTGCCAAACCGGGACAGGGCAGCCTCTTCCAGGGCGAGGTCGGCGCCTTCTACCGCAGCAACGGCAATGCCTACGGCGGAAATCTCTCGGCCGCCTATGCCACGGAATCCTTCAACGTGAGCTACACCGGCGCGACCGCGAAGTCGGACAACTACAAGGCCGGCGGCAATTTCAAGGAGGCGATTTACCGTTCGGCCGTCAGCCCGACCGTCACCGGCCGCATCGGCCACACCCTGCCGCTCGACGAAGTGGCTTCCACCGCGTATGAAACGCGCAACCACACCCTCGGCCTCGCCTTCAGGGGCGGCAAGCATCTCGTCGAAGCCAAGCTCGGTTATCAGGACCTGCCCTACCAGCTCTATCCGAACCAGCGCATGGACATGCTCGACAACGAAGCAAGCCGCCTGAATCTGCGCTACCTCGGCCAATTCGACTGGGGGCTGTTCGAAGCGCGCGCCTACCATGAGAAGGTCGATCACTTCATGGACTTCGGCGCTGACAAGCGCTACTACTACGCGAACGATTCGGGCGGACTGGCTGGGGCGGGCGGCTCCGGCAATGGTGCATTCTGCGCGCCGATGAGCGCGACCTGCGCCTGGGGCATGCCGATGTACACCGCCAGCAAAACGACCGGGCTCGGCGCCAAGGCAGACATCAATCTGACCCAGCAAGATTTGCTGCGCGTCGGCGGCGAGTATCAGATGTATAAGCTCGACGACTGGTGGCCGCCCTCCGGCGGCGGCATGTGGCCGAACACCTTCTGGAACATCCGCAACGGCGAGCGCGAACGGACGGCGCTGTTCGGCGAGTGGGAAAAGAAAATTTCCTTGCAATGGCAGACGCTGGCCGGCCTGCGCTACGAGCAGGTCAATATGGATGCCGGCATGGTGCATGGCTACAACCTGAACACCTTCCCGACCAATCCCGCACCTGCCGGCCCGGGTAACCAGACGCGCGATGCCGCCAATTTCAACAACGCCGACCGCAGCAAGACCGATCACAACTGGGACATGACGCTGCTGGCGAAATACACCGTCAGCCCGATGCAGGACATCGAATTCGGCTTCGCCCGCAAGACCCGCTCGCCCAACCTGCACGAGCGCTATGCCTGGTCGACCTGGCAGATGGCCGCGCTGATGGTCAACTGGGTCGGCGACGGCAATGGCTACATCGGCAACCTCAACCTCAAGCCGGAAAAGGCCAACACGCTCTCGGTCACCTTCGACTGGCATGCCGTCGATCGCGCTTGGGAGTTCAAGGCCACGCCCTACTACACCCGCGTCACCGACTATATCGATGCGGTGCGCTGGGATGCCGAGACCAATGCGCCGCGCACGACGGCTCTCCCGGCGAATCAGTTCGCCGTGCTCAAGTTCATGAACCAGTCGGCCCGCATCCACGGCCTCGATCTCTCGGGCAAGCTGCCGCTCTCCAACACCGGTTTCGGCGAGTTCGGCCTGAAAGGCCTGCTGAACTACACCCACGGCAAGAACCGCGATACCGGCGACGGGCTTTACAACATCATGCCGCTCAACGCCAAGCTGACGCTGACGCACAGGCTGGGCGGCTGGGACAATGCCGTCGAACTGGTCATGGTCAAGGGCAAGGGCAAGCGTTCCGAAGTGCGCAAGGAAATCGACACGCCGGGCTACAGCCTCGTCAATCTGCGCGGCAGCTACGCG
>Ga0209207_1000427_pt1 | contig 26370 bp, 30 predicted proteins | sample SaghotsprinmetaG_FD_184140 | JGI IMG/M metagenome (GOLD analysis project Ga0209207, IMG submission 184140) | Hot spring microbial communities from South Africa to study Microbial Dark Matter (Phase II) - Sagole hot spring metaG (SPAdes) (version 3) | ecosystem: Environmental > Aquatic > Thermal...
GCTCCGGCATCACCTGAAGGTGAGCCTTCGCTGAAACTCGCTTCGCTCGTTTTCTCGGTCGCTGCGCTCCGTGCGCCTCGCATCGGGCCATCCTCGCGACGTTTTTCAACAGCCTGCTAATGGAAAATCGGGGTTGAATAGGCTGACCCGGCGCGCCAACGATTCAGTACGAGGGTGTGCGTGGGCCATGCTGGCAGGAATATGGCCTCGCGCGCCGGATTCAAGCCTCCAGGCGAGACTTGACCTCGGCCAGCAGCCCGCGTGCGCCGTCTTCCACCATATCCAGCACCTGCTCAAACCCCTCCGCACCGCCATAATAGGGGTCTGGCACCGCCTGATCGCAATAGCGCTCGCTGAAACTAAGGAACAAGCGCAGTTTATGCTGCAAGGCCTCCGGGCAGACCCGCCGCAGGTTGTCGAGGTTGTCATGATCCATGGCCAGGATGTAATCGAACTCGTGAAAGTCACGCTCATTCACCTGACGTCCGATCAGCCCGGATAGATCATAACCCCGCCTTGCGGCGGCATGATGCGCGCGCCGGTCCGGACTCGCGCCAACGTGATAGGCATGGGTGCCGGCCGAATCGATTCGCACCCCGTCTTCCAACCCCGCCGCGCGCACATGCGCCCGAAACACACCTTCGGCGGTCGGCGAACGGCAGATGTTGCCCATGCACACAAACATGATGCTTATGATTTTCATATATTCAGCGCCTTACAATATTTTATTAATGTATTGAATTATGTATGGGGATGGCATCCGAAGCAATGAGATGAGCCGCGTTCAGGGATTGATTTGGATTTTACTCGTTTGATCGCACCTCCAATCTCCGCAAACAGGCCTTGCGCCACGAAAAAAACCGTGCAGAATGCGTGCCGGGAGATAGCGCGCGCGCAATGAGGCGGCTATGATTGCCAAGGTTCCATCCACCAAGACAGGAGATTGACGAATGAACAAGAGCGAGCTGATCGAAACCGTTGCCGCCAAGAGCGAACTGACCAAGGCCGCAGCCGGCCGTGCAGTCGAGGCCACGCTTGAAGCGATTACCGAAGCCGTTGCCAAGGGCAACTCGGTTTCCGTGATTGGTTTCGGCACCTTCGAGGCCCGCAAGCGCGCCGCCCGCACCGGCAAGAACCCGCAGACCGGTGCCGTGATCAAGATCGCTGCCACCACCGTGCCTGCATTCCGTCCGGGCAAGGCGTTCAAGGACAAGGTTGCCGGCCCGAAGAAGGCCGCCAAGAAAAAATAAGCCAGTTCCGCTGCTTCAGGAAACACTGAAGAAAGCCGCAAGCGGGATACAGCGCAAAGCGTACGGAGCGTAGCGACCGAGAAAACGAGCGAAGCGGGTTTCAGCCCCGGCATAACCTTCAGGTTACGCCGGGGCTGCATATCAAGTGGATAGGCGAGAGAGCCAAAACTTCGTTTCGGCGCAAGCCAAAACGAAGTTTTGGCGAAGGCGGGCCTCGGCGCAGCCGATCAAGCTGCGCGGCCGAAGCCAATGCCGCGCAAAGTAGCAATGCGCCCGCGCAGCAATTTATTCAGCGTTTCCTTCAGTCGCAATGCACGGGGGCGCAAACCCCCATTTCATTTCAGCCCAGATTGTCCATTCGGACGCGAGAGGATGGCGAGGCGGAGCGCGAGGCCGTTCGGGCGGTTGGGAGGAAGCCATCGCCGAGCCTATGACCGACGAGCAAGCGCCCGAACTGGCCGCGATCCGTCCGCCAGCGCGCGCGTAGGCCCAAAGGGCCGCCAAATGGACAACCTGGGTTCAGCGTATTCCCGCCGCGCGCCCAAATCCATGCATGCATCCACGCCCGCCCCGCGGCCCCTCCCGCTTCCAGCCCGCGTCCAGGTCTTTTTACTGGCCGCAATTCTGTCCCTGTCGTCTGGTTGCGCCAGCCTGAGCGAGCATGAATGCCGGGCCGGGCGCTGGTATGCCCTGGGCGAGGCGGACGGCCGCGCCGGACGTCCTGAGGCTCGCCTGGCGGGTTACCGCGACGCATGCGCCGAATATGGCATTCGCCCGGTGGAATCGGACTATATCGATGGCCGCATCGCGGGGCTGCGCAATTATTGCCGGATCGAGAACGCATTCCGCGAAGGACTGGAGGGTCGCGCCTACCACGGGGTTTGCCCGGCCGGGCCGGATGAGTTGCGTTTCCGTCGCTACCATGCCGCCGCACTCGAAGTACAACGGGCCCGCGATGCCTTGCGGGGCACCGATTCCGAAATCGAGCGGCTTGAAAGGACACTGCGCGCCAAGAAGGATCTCGATGAACGCGAACGCCAACGTTTGCGCGAAAACCTGCACGATCTCGAATACAAACGCCTGCGCCAGCGCGACGACCTGGGCGCGCACGAGCTGACGCTCGATCGCATGCTGCGCGAGGCCGGCGTACTGCCCGCCGCACCACGCTGAGCTGATCGCCGCTTGCCGGGCTCAGGCCCCAAGGGCGGCGCGCAGCAGTGTATCGAGTTGTTCGCGGTGAAGCCGAGGGATGCCGGTGGCGGGTGCCGGAGAATCGGGCCGTCCGGCATAACAGAGCGGCAGACCGGCCTGATGCACGTTCAGTCTTGGCAACTGGTGCGCCATGTAACGCCAAGCCCCCTGATTGCGGGGCTCATCCTGGCACCACAACCACTCTCGTACGTTTGTGAAACGCGCGAGCAGGATTTCGAGCTCGCGATTCGGGAATGGGTGGAGCTGTTCCACCCGGATCAGGCCAACACCGGTGATGCCCAGGCTGTCGCGGCGTTGGACGAGGTCGTAGTACACCCGGCCGCTGCACAGGACCAGCCGCTGCACCCGCTCCGGCGTTTTCACCGCGGGATCATCCAGCACTGCCTGGAACCCGCCACGTTCCAGCTCACCCAGCGCGGATACCGCGCGATCGTGGCGGAGCAGGCTTTTGGGGCTGAACACCACCAGGGGTTTGCGGTAGGGCCGCACCACCTGCCGACGCAGCAGATGGAACATCTGCGCCGGCGTACTGGGCTGCACGAGTTGCATGTTGTCCTGGCTTGCGAGCTGGAGGAAGCGCTCGATGCGGGCCGAGGAATGTTCCGGGCCCTGACCTTCGAAGCCGTGCGGCAGCAACAGTACCAGACCATTCATCCGCCCCCATTTGCTCTCGCCGGAGGCGATGAACTGGTCGATCACCACTTGGGCACCGTTGGCGAAATCACCGAACTGGGCCTCCCACAGGGTCAAGTCCTGCGGCGCGGAACTGGCATAGCCGTATTCGAACGCCAGCACGGCCTCTTCCGACAGCAGTGAATCGACCACCAGGAAATGCCCCTGGCCAGGACGGATGTGCTGCAAGGGCACATGCACGCCATCGTCCCAGCGGCCGCGTTCCTGATCATGCAGCACCGCGTGGCGGTGAAAGAACGTGCCGCGTCCACTGTCCTGACCAGTCAGGCGCACGCCGTGCCCTTCATCCAGCAGACTGGCGAAGGCCAGGGCCTCGGCCAGGCCCCAGTCGAGGGGACGCTCTCCGGCCAGCATGCGCCGGCGTTCATCGCATACGGCTTGCACGCGGGGATGGATGGCGAATCCCGCCGGAAGGTCGAATAGGCGTTGGCCGAGTACGCGCAAACGTTCGCCCGCCACGCCGGTTTCGGCGGCGACACGCCAGGGCTGGCCGCGATACGGCCGCCAATCGGCGACGAATGGTGTGTATGGGCGCTGGATGGCGACCACCGGCGCATCCAGCGCCTGCCGGTAGACGGCCACCATGGCCTCGGCCTCGCCCGGCCGAATCACGCCGGCTGTCTCCAGACGTCGGGCATAGAGCGCCCGCACTGACGGATGCGCCTGGATGCGCCGGTACATGGCCGGCTGGGTGACCATGGGCTCGTCCTGTTCGTTGTGCCCCAGACGGCGGTAGCAGACCAGGTCGATGGCAATGTCGCTGGCGAAGGTCATGCGGTAGTCGAATGCGATGCGGGCGGCGTGCAGCACGGCCTCGGGATCGTCGCCGTTGACATGCAGGATGGGGGCCTCGACCATCTTCATCACGTCGGTGCAATACAGGCTGGAACGCGCATCGCGCGGGTCGGATGTGGTGAAGCCGATCTGGTTGTTGACTACGACGTGGATCACCCCGCCGGTGGAGAAACCGCGCGTGGCCGACATGTTGAGTGTTTCCATCACCACGCCCTGGCCGGCGAATGCCGCGTCGCCGTGGATAAGCAGGGGCAGGACCGCGCGCCCCGTCACATCGGCGCGCTTGTGTTGCTGCGCCCGCACCCAGCCCAGCACCACCGGCGCCACGATCTCCAGATGCGAGGGGTTGAAGGCCAGCGCGATCCGGATCGGACCGGCAGCGGTGTTCACCTCGCGGGCGTAGCCTTGGTGATATTTGACGTCGCCCGAATCCGCGCCTTCGGGCGTGCTCTCGGTCTCGTCCTGGAAAAATGCCAATGCCGAACGGCCCAATACGTTGTGCAGCACGTTGAGGCGACCGCGGTGGGCCATGCCCATGCCAAGCTCCTTGACGCCCGCGCCGGCCGCCAGCTCGGCTAGGCGGTTGAGGAGTGGAATGAGCGATTCCGCGCCTTCGAGTGAAAACCTTTTCTGGCCGACGAAACGGCCATGGAGCACTTTTTCCAGGGTTTCGGCAGCACTGAGCTGACGCAGGATCCAACGCCGACTTTCAGGGTCACCTGCCTCGCCGCAGGTTTGTGCATCGCATTCCACCCGCTGCCGCAACCAGTGTTTGCGTGCGCTGTCCGAAAGATGCATGTATTCGATGGCAAATGTGCCGCAATAGGCCCGACGCAAGCGGGCGATGATGTGGCGCAGGCTGTCGCGCGGTGGTCCGGCGAGATTGCCGGTGTCGAACTCGCGCTCCAGGTCGGCGGCGGTGAGACCGTGACTGGACGGGTCGAGTTCGGGCAGATGCGGCGGGGGATGCTGGCGCAGGGGATCGAGATCGGCCTGTCGCACGCCGTGATAACGATAGGCCTGGATGAGTTGCAACACACCCACCTGGGCCGCCTCGCGCAGCCGGGCTTGTTGCTCGATCTCCGCATGCCGAGGCGCAGCATGCGTCGACGATGCGGCTTGTGCGAGCGCTTCGCCTTCGAGCAGTGCGGTGAGGTATTCGGCGCTGCCGGAATAGTAGGCCCCCGGCGCGATGTCTGCCTGCGGCTTCAACGCGCCTCGATCGGTAGGTAGTCGCGCCTTTGCGGTCCGACGTACAGTTGCCGTGGCCGCGAGATGCGATGACCGGGATCGGAAATCATCTCCTTCCACTGCGCAATCCAGCCGGCGGTGCGAGCCAATGCGAATATGGCGGTAAACATCGAATTTGGAATGCCCATGGCGCGCATGACAATGCCGGAATAGAAGTCGACGTTCGGATACAGCTTCTTCTGAATGAAATAGTCGTCTTCCAGGGCGATCTTCTCGAGTTTCAGGGCCAGCTTGAACAGGGGGTCATCGTTGAGCCCCAGAACATCCAGAACCTCGTAGCAGGTCTGGCGCATGATCGCGGCGCGCGGGTCCATGTTCTTGTACACACGGTGGCCGAAGCCCATCAGACGGAACGAATCGGTCTTGTCCTTGGCCCGCTTGATGTATTCGCCGATTCGATTGGCGTCGCCGATCTCCTCAAGCATCTTCAGGGTGGCCTCGTTGGCGCCGCCATGCAGCGGTCCCCACAGCGAGGCGATGCCGCCGGCGATGCATGCATAGGGGTTGGCCCCGGAGGAACCAGCCAGGCGCACCGTGGAGGTGGACGCATTCTGCTCGTGATCGGCATGCAGGATCAGGATGCGATCAAGCGCGCGCGCAAGCACCGGGTTGGGGGTGTATTCCTCGCACGGTGTGGCGAACATCATGTAAAGGAAGTTTTCCGCATAGTCGAAGCGGGTCTGCGGGTACATGAAGGGTTCGCCCAAGTTGTACTTGTAGCTCCATGCGGCGATGGTCGGCACCTTGGCCAGCAGGCGGAAGGCCGCAGTCTCGCGCTGGGCGGGATCGAACGGATCGGCCGAGTCGCGATAGAAGGCCGACATGGCCCCGACCACGCCCACCATCACCGCCATGGGATGGGTGTCGCGGCGGAAACCGCGATAAAAATTGGACATCAGGTCATGCAGCATGGCGTTTTTGCGCACCGTGGCGACAAACTGGGCCTTCTGCGCTGCGGCGGGCAGCTCGCCGTGCATCAGCAGATAGGCCACCTCCATGAAATCGGAATGCTCGGCGAGCTGCTCGATGGGATAGCCCCGGTAATAGAGCAAGCCCTGCTCGCCATCGATATAGGTGATGGCCGAATTGCAGCTGGCGGTGGCGATGAAACCGGGGTCGTATGAAAAATAGCCCTGCGCGGCAAGCGGACGCATGTCGATCACGTCCGCGCCCAGACTGCCGGACAGGATCGGCAGGGTGATGACCTGGCCATCGTCCAGGGTGAGTGTCGCGGTGCGTTGGGTCATCTGGGGCCTTTCTTCCGCAATGCGGGGTGGTTTCCGAACGATTGTATCAAGCCCTTGGGCTCAGTCGACCTTTGCCGGCCGATTTGCGCCCTCCGCGCGGAAATTCAGTCGCCTGCGCCGTCCAGCGCGTGCCAATGCGCGAAAGCGGCGGCCTGGCCGAGGCGATGACCGCAGGCATCGACGAGATTCCACACCGTGGCACGCTCGATGCGGAAGCGACGGCCGCTCTTGCGGATGCGCACGCCGCTGTAATCGTCGACATAGCCCTGTGCCGCCACCCGTTCCAGCAGGCGCTGGCGTTCATCGCGGGCGGGCGGCTCGGCGGACAGACGCGAAGGCAGACCGACGATCTCGGACCAGGACATCTCGAACAGGGCCTGCGCGGCCCGGTTGGCGTAGGTGAAGCATGGATCGGCGCCGGCGTCATGCGACAGCACGGCGAAGGGCGCGAGGTAGAGTGCACGGCCCAGCTCGGCAGCCTCTGCGGTCAGGAGCGGCCGACCGGTGAGAAGCCGATGACTGTTGCAGAGCAGGCGCGCGTGTCCGGCGAGGTAGCCGTTCTCCGGCCCGGGTTCGGGGTACACCGTCACAGCGTAGATTCCCCGCCAAAGCCAAGCCGGGCGAGGTCTTCCGCCTCCAGATAGCGCCCCCCCGGCCCCAGGGATTCATCCAGATCCAGCGCGCCGATGCCGATCCGGCGCAGGGACTCGACCCGGTTGCCCACCGCCGCAAGCATGCGCTTGACCTGATGGTACTTGCCCTCGCCAATCGCAAGCTCGATCCGGCAGGCGTCGATCCGCGCGCAGGCCAGGGCGGCGAGCGGCATCGTTTCATCGCGCAACAGCACGCCCGCCATGAGATTGGCGATCTGCGCATCGTCGATGGGATGCCGGCAGGTGACCCGGTATCGCTTCGGCACCTTGCGCTTGGGCGAGGTCAGCGCATGGATGAAGGCACCGTCGTCGGAAAACAGCAACAGGCCGCTGGTGTCCTCGTCCAGCCGTCCCACGGGCTGCGCCTCGCGTCGGCGCAAGGGCTCGGGCAAGAGATCGAACACGCTGGGGTGATGCCGGGGCGCGCGCGAGCATTCGTGACCCACCGGTTTGTCGAGCATCAGGTAGACCCGTTCGCGAAAGCGCCAGGGCTGGCCATCGACGCTGAACTCCAGTTTCAGGGGTGGGAATTCGATGAATGGATCGGTGACCTCCACGCCGGCCACGCCAACCCGCCCGGTGCGGATCAGCGCCCGGCATTCCTTGCGGCTGCCGAAGCCCTGGCTGTGCAGGATGCGCTCAAGCTGCATGGACAACCTCCAATGGGGCTGCGGAATCGGCCAGGGTCAGCTTGGCGGCGCGATCGAGTCGCTTGATGACCGCCTCGCGGCGGGTCGCGCTGGCCCGGTCGGGGGCGATTTCGGCATGGATGAGCGAAACCGGCCGGCGGCCGCGGGTATAGCGCGCAGCGCGCCCCTGGCCGGCATTGTGCTCGGCCAGCCGACGACCGAGGTCGGTGGTGATGCCGGTATAGAGGCTATCGTCGGCGCAGCGCAGGATGTACACATGCCAGGTCATGACCGGATCACCCCCCGGCCGGAGGAAGGCGGTCGAGACTCGCCCAAAAGCGGGCGCGCGCACGCCGCAAGCGATCCGCATCGATCTCATCCGTGGCCGAACCGACCGCGGCGGCCCCGGTATCCGGACCGGAAATCTGCGCCCAGCGTGGAATCATGCGCCCCGGTCCGTCAGCTTCCGGTGTGGCCAGCAGGGCGCTGCTCTTGACGTAGGTGACGCCCTCGAATTCGAATCGGGCGCCGACGGGGAGTTGCATGAATTTCATCGCTCATAGAATGACAGGGGGACAAGTCACCTGTCACCCCGTCACTCGTATTTCCACCCAGTCATTCTACCGAACCCGTCTTCCCGGCGCGCCCCGCCCGGACGGCTCCGGCGCACTCCACAGCAACTCGCGCCAGGCGCCGGGGACAAGCCCCGCCAGGGTCCAGGGGCCGATCGCCCAGCGCACCAAGCGCAGGGTGGGAAAGCCGACTTTCGCGGTCATGCGCCGCACCTGGCGGTTCTTGCCCTCGGACAGGATCAGCTCCAGCCAGGCGGTCGGCACGTTCTTTCGAAAACGGATGGGTGGATCGCGCGGCCACAGCCCGGCCGGCTCGGACAGGTAGCGCACCCGCGCCGGGCGGGTGACGAAATCGCCCAGATCGACCCCGTGCCGCAGCCGGTCGAGCGCCCCCTCGTCCGGCCTTCCTTCCACCTGGACCCAGTAAGTCTTGGCCAGCTTGTGGCGGGGATGCGCCAGGCGGTGCTGGAGCGCGCCGTCGTCGGTTAGAATCAGCAACCCCTCGCTATCCGCATCCAGACGGCCGGCGACGCGAAATCCGGGCGCGGAAACATACTCCGCCAGGCCCGGGTGACCGTCCTCGGCCGTGAACTGGCTCAATACCCCATAGGGCTTGTTGAACAGGATGATGCGGCGCATGCCCCTATTGTCTTGCAATCGACCAGGAGTCAACGTGTCCAGTCCCATCCAGATCCCCGCTACGGGCGAAAAAATCACCGTCAACGCTGATTTTTCCCTGAATGTGCCCGACCGGCCCATCATCCCGTTCATCGAGGGTGACGGCACCGGCGTGGACATCACCCCGGTGATGCGCGCCGTGCTCGATGCCGCCGTGGAAAAGGCCTATGCGGGCAAGCGCCGGATCGAATGGATGGAGATCTACGCTGGCGAGAAGGCGGTGAAGGTCTATGGCGGCGACACCTGGCTGCCGGACGAGACCGTCGAGGCCGCGCGCGAGTACGTGATCTCGATCAAGGGGCCGCTGACCACACCCACCTCCGGCGGCATCCGCTCGCTCAACGTCGCCCTGCGCCAGCACCTCGACCTCTACGTCTGCCTGCGCCCGGTGCGCTACTTCCAGGGCGTGCCCTCGCCGCTGAGAGAACCGGAGAAGGTGGACATGGTGATCTTCCGCGAGAACACCGAGGATATCTATGCCGGCGTGGAATGGGAGGCCGGCTCTCCCGAAGTGAAGAAGGTCATCGCCTTCCTGCAGAAGGAGATGGGGGTCAAGAAGATCCGTTTCCCCGAGACCTCCGCCATCGGCATCAAGCCGGTGTCGATCGAAGGCTCCGAGCGCCTGATCCGCAAGGCCATCCAGTATGCCATCGACAACAAACGCAAGTCGGTGACCCTGGTGCACAAGGGCAACATCATGAAGTTCACCGAGGGCGGCTTCAAGAAGTGGGGTTATGAGCTGGCGGCGCGCGAGTTCGGCGCCACCCTGATCGACGAAGGCCCCTGGATGAAACTGCCCGAAGAGCTGGGTGGCATCGTCATCAAGGACGTCATCGCCGACGCCTTCCTGCAGCAGATCCTGCTGCGCCCCGCCGAGTACGACGTCATCGCCACGCTCAACCTCAACGGCGACTACGTCTCTGATGCCTTGGCTGCCGAGGTGGGTGGCATCGGCATCGCCCCGGGCGCGAACCTGTCCAACGCCGTGGCCATGTTCGAGGCCACGCATGGCACGGCCCCCAAGTACGCTGGTCAGGACTATGTCAATCCGGGCTCGATCATTCTCTCGGGCGAGATGATGTTGCGCCACATGGGCTGGATCGAAGCCGCCGACCGGATCATCCGGGGCATGGACGGCGCCATCCGGGCCAAGGCGGTGACCTACGATTTCGCCCGCCTCATGGAAGGCGCGCGCGAGATCAAGTGTTCCGAATTCGGGCAGGAAATCATCCGTCACATGGATTGAACCCGCCATGCCCAGGATCGGGATTTTCATCCTCCTGCTGGCCGTGCTGGGCAGCGGCATCGCCCAGGCCCAGCGCATCCAGGTCGGTGGTTGCGAGATCCGGCGGGGATCCTTGTGCACCAACAAGGATCTCAACGGTGCCCAGCTGCCCGGGGTCGACATTCGCAACTCGCAATTCACCCGCACGGTGCTGAGTGAAGCCAACCTGAGCCGGGCCACCCTGGACGAGGCCAACTTTTCAATGGCCGACCTGTCCGGCGCCGATCTGTCCGGCGCATCGCTGATCCGCATCAACCTGCGCAATGCCCGTCTCAATGGCGCGAACCTCGCCGGCGCCAATCTCGGCAACGCCATCCTGCAGAATGCCGACCTGAGCAGCGCCGACCTGACCGGCGCCAACCTGCAGGAGGCCGATCTGAGCAACGCCCGACTCAATGGCGCCAGGCTCGACCGCGCCGACCTGAGACGAGCGAACCTGCGCGCCGCCCAGCTTGCTGACGCCCGCCTGCGCGACGCGGACCTGCGCGGCGCCAACTTCAGCCAGGCCTCGCTGCGCAAGGCCGACCTCACCGGCGCCCGGCACGAACGCACCCTGTTCAACCAAGCCCGCATCGAAGGCTGCATCGGCTGCCCGTGAGGGGCGGCGCCAGGGACTTCACAACTCCAAGAGCAGGCTGGCCGGGTCCTCGACCGATTCCTTGAGCACGCGCAGGAAGCTGACCGCCTCGCGGCCATCGACGATGCGATGGTCATACGACAGCGCCACGTACATCATCGGCCGGATCACCACCTGGCCGTCGATGGCCACCGGACGCTCCTGGATGCGATGCAGGCCAAGCACCCCGGATTGGGGCGGATTGAGGATGGGGGTGGAGAGCAGCGAGCCGAACACGCCACCGTTGGAAATCGTGAATGTCCCCCCTTCCAGCTCCTCGATGCGCAGTTCCAGGGCGTTGGCTCGGCGGGCGAAATCGGCGATGGCCTGCTCGATGGCGGCGAACGACAATGCATCGGCATCGCGCAGCACCGGCACCACCAGGCCCCGTTCCGAGCTCACCGCCACGCCGATGTCGTAATAGTCGTGATGCACGATGTCGCTGCCCTCCACCCGTGCGTTGAGGATGGGGTAGGCCTTGAGCGCCTGGCACACAGCCTTGACGAAAAACGACATTAGGCCGAGCTTGACCCCGTGTTCACGCTGGAAACGTTCCTGGTAGCGCTGGCGCAGTTCCTGCACCGGCCGCATGTCGATCTCGTTGAATGTGGTGAGGATGGCGGCCGTGCGCTGCGCTTCCAGCATGCGCTCGGCGATGCGCTGGCGCAGGCGGCTCATCGCCACCCGGCGGGTCATGCGGGCCCGCTCGGGACATCCCGTGGGCAGCGCCGTCGCGGCGGCGGCGACCGGCTCCGGGCTGCGTTCTGCATGCTTGGGGGCTGACGAATCGGCATCTGCCGGCTCCGGCGCGGGGCTCTCGGGCAAATCCTCCGCTGCGCTTGTGGCCACAGGGGTTGACCCGGCAGAAACGCCGACCTCGGTCTCGATCTCCGCCAGCGTCATGCCGACCCGCACCTCGTCCCCGGCCGCGACATGGATGCGGGCCAGTACCCCGGCCGCAGGCGCGGTCAGCTCCAGGATCACCTTGTCGGTCTCCAGCTCGGCCAGCACCTCGTCGCGCGCAACAGCATCCCCCTCCCGGCGATGCCATTCAAGCAGGGTGCCGGACTGCACCGACTCGGAAAATTCGGGGGTATCGACGGGTACGCGCATGGCAATCGGCAAGGGGGTAAAGCTGGATTATCCCCAGCACAGGCTCGGGGGCGCAATTCAATCGATGCATTGTGCGCGCAAATCGTCCGCACGCCGGGGCGACCAAATGTTACAGTTTGACTACACTGGGATGACAAACCCACTCATTCCAATCTCTGCCATGGACACCCTCACCCTGCTCGCGATCCTGGCCGTGGTCATCGTCCTGCTGTTCGACTACACCAACGGCTTTCACGATGCGGCGAACATCATCGCCACGGTAATCGCCTCGCGCGCCATGCAGCCCATGCAGGCCGTGCTGGTGGTCGGCCTGTTCGAGTTCCTGGGGCCGCTGCTGGGTGGCACCGCAGTGGCCAACACCATCGGCAAGTTCATCGACCTGTCGGACGTGGCGGCGGTCATGTCGCTCACCATCCTGGTCAGCGGCCTGACCGGAGCGATCCTGTGGAACCTGATCACCTGGGCCAAAGGCATCCCCTCCTCCTCCTCGCATGCCCTGGTGGGAGGGCTGATCGGCGCCGTGCTGATGGCGGTGGACGCCAGCCATGTGGCATGGGGATTCGAGGCCCTGCTGCGACATGGCGAACTGACCGGGGTGACCAAGGTGCTGCTGGCGCTGATCCTGTCGCCCATCCTCGGTTTCTGGGTCGGATTCGCCATCCACCGTTTCTTCAGCATGCTGTTCCGCGCCGCCAGCCCGCGCATCAACCGGCCCTTGCGCTGGAGCCAGTATGTCACCGCGGCGGGGCTGGCGTTCTCGCATGGCGCCAACGACGCCCAAAAAAGCATGGGCATCCTCACCCTGGTGCTGCTCCTGGGCGGATTCATCCCCGAATTCAAGGTGCCGTTCTGGGTCATGCTGGCCTGCGCCATCGCACTCACCCTGGGCATCCTGTCCGGGGGCTGGCGCATCGTCCGCACCCTCGGATTCGCCATCTACAAGGTGCGACCGCTGCACGCGCTCAACTCCCAACTCACCTCGGCCAGTGTCATCCTGTCGGCCTCGCTGGTCGGCGCGCCGGTATCGACCACACACATCGTCGCATCCTCCATCCTCGGCATCGGCGCCTCGGAGCGCCCTCGCGCCGTGCGCTGGAGCAAGGCATTCGAGATCGTATCCACCTGGGTCATCACCATTCCAGCCTCGGCCTTCATGGGCGCGCTCGTGTTCGCGCTGGTGCAGGCCATCGTTTTGAGGGTGCAAGCATCATGAGCGAAAACAGCCGCGAAAATATCCCCGCATCGGTCGTGCACCGGTTGCTCGACCGCGTCTTCCCCAAAGCGCCGGACTTTTTCAAGCTGCTCTATGAACAGGCCGAACAGGTCACCCATACGGTCAACCTGCTGGTCGACTTCATGGGCACGGCCAATCACGAGATCGCCCGCCAGATCAAGAAGGACGAGCATACCGCGGACGCCATCAAGATCCAGAACCTGCATACCCTGAACGAGGCCTTTTCCACCCAGATGGACCGCGAGGACATCTACCGCGCCATCATGGACCTCGACGAGATCATCAATTTCTGCAAGGACTGCGTCAACGAGATGGACGCCCTGGGGGTGACGCCGGATCGATACACCTACGAGATGGCGGCGGCATTGCGTTCCGGCTGCCAGAACCTCACCGCCGGCTTCGGCCGGCTCGGCATGGCGCCCACCGAGGCCGCCCGCGACGCGGACGCCACCCGCAAGGCGGGACGGGTGGTGGAAAAACTCTATCGCCGTGCGCTGGCCGAACTGTTCCAGGGAGACGACTACCTCAACATGCTCAAGCGGCGCGAGATCTACCAACACCTCGACCGCGCCGCCGGACGCATGGCGCATTGCGCCAACACCCTGCATGACATCGTCGTCAAGATCAGCTGATTCATGGCAAAAGGGCAAGCTCCATTCCATTGGCCTCCACGGAGGGAGGCCAATTCATGGCACCCGGAATCAGAACCGGTACGAACCGGTCACCTGGATCAATCGCCCGGCAGTCCTACCTCCCAGCGGGCAAAATGGAATTTACAGAAAGAACGATACACAACTCCATGGGCTGGCTGGCTCAATAAAGTCTGGCTTGAGGCCAGACCACAAAAAAGCTGTTCTGCCCTGCGGTCTTTCCCGGAAAAAGAAAGCGGCGACTGCATGTACGGCCGATCAATCCATCGAAACTTCCATCCCGATGGGGAGGCAGGCGGGGACGTGTCGTGAGCCCGTGGCATCGATTCATAAACCGCTACGCCACGACATCCTCCCGTTCAAGGACTTCGACCAGATCTCGGGCGTGCCGGCGCAGATGTGCATCGGCCTCCTCATCCTGGGCGATCTTTGACAGCAGCAGGATGGCCAGCGTCCCGGCGCGCGGGCAACCGGTCTCCATGTGCCGGGCGAGATGGGCCAGGGCACCGGCGACCAGATGTGCTGGGGCGGGCTCGTCGAGCGCGATGGAATGTGTTGTAGGCCGCCGGACGTCCACCCGAGCGGAATGCTCTGCGTTCATGTCGGTTCTCCTTGCGTGGGATGATTCGAAAGCTTCCGCAGCGCCTGCACGCCCGCCGCAGCGGAACGCCCTTCGACCAGCTGCGTCAGCGCGGCCGCGATGCTGGCCACGCCGGAACTGCGTGTCAGCAGACAGGGCTTTCCGGATTGCTTGCAATGCTTCTTCAACTGGTAATAGGCCAGGTGGCCAACACAGTCGGTCGGGCAGATCACCGCATCCGAGGCGGCCAGCAGTTCGGGCAGGCGTGACAGGGCCTCCTCGCGTCCACCATCATGGTGGATCAGACGCACCCCGAGCCGCTCGGCCAGTTGCCGATACTGGGGCAGGAGCGGCACCCGTCCGCCGACGCAAAGCACACAGCGGCCTCCCGCGGACCCGGTGCATCGCTCGCAGGCGCGATCACAGTCCGCCGTGCCTTCGGCATCGGCCAGCCACAGCCGCTCCAGGGCATCCCGCTCGGCCATGACTTCCTCCAGGCTGCGCCGCATCTGTTCGAGCTCGCTGCCCAGATGGGCCAGACGCTCTTCCTGAGCCAGCGTGCGTGCCTCCAGCTCCCGGGCCCGACCGGCCTGCAGCTCGGTCAGCATCAATCGCCGTCCCAGGGCCACCATGGCCTGTCCGGACTCCAGTTCGCACACCCGGGCTCGCAGGGTTTCGGCCCTGCCGACCTGCTCCCTGAACTGATCCCGCTCGCGCTCCAGAACCTGGATGCGTTCTGCCTGCTGGCGCAGCCGTTCGGCCAGCCGCGACCTTTCCGCCTGAAGTCCGGCCCGCTCCCGTTCCAGCCATTCGACCCGGCGCAGGTCGGCGGCCTGCCCGGCCCCGACCTGGTGCGACAGCATGTGCACGTCGGCATAGACCATGTTCCGGGTTTCCGCGCTGGCCGCCCTGTGGGTCAATGCCGCCCACATCGGTCCGGCCACTTCGCCGCGTTCGAGATGCGCGCGCCACAGTCCGGCGACTGCGGCATCCTCCCGGGCCTGCTCGAACGCGCCCAGGTAGCGGGCGAACTTTCGATCTAGCAACTTCTGCATGGATTCAGCCACCGGATTGCGTGAACAGGACAGATTGACCGCTTCGACATGCAGGCGATAGTCGTCGAACGATTGTTCCTTGAACCCATGCCGGCGCGCCAGCCGGGCAATCTCGTCGAGCCCGAGACACGTGCCCACCACCGGGCAATGCAGCTTGTCCTCCAGTTCCCACAACTTGCGCCGCCGCATTCCGCGCGGCCCGGCCTGCACGACTGAAACCGCCCCGGCAAGACGCTCCGTATCCCCGAACAGGGCGCGAATCCGCTCGCCCACGCCCGGTCCATGTCGATCACACATTTTCGGACCTCCTTCGATTCGACCCCCGGACACCTGCCGGAAGTCTAATAATGAGAATTATTATTGATTGCGGCAAACCTTGTCAAGGATATTGATAACAGTTCTTGTTTGTGATTGAATATGCGCATGCGGAGAGGATTCATTCTCAATGCCGCACAACACCCCAACCATGGACTCACGAAAGGAAATCGAGATGCACTCCTTCAAGACCGCTGCCCTCCTCGGCGCGCTGTTCGTCACCAACCTCGGCGCTGGCTTCGCCCAGGCGCAGCAGGACACCACCCTCAATCTGTACACCTCGCGGCATTACCAGTCGGATGACACACTGTACGAAAACTTCACCAAGGCCACCGGCATCCGCGTCAACGTGGTGTCCGGCAAGGAAGATGAATTGATCCAGCGCATCCGTCGCGAAGGGCGCGCCAGCCCGGCCGATGTGTTCATCACCGTCGATGCGGCCAACCTGCAGGCCGCCGATGAGGCCGGACTGTTCGAAACAGTGCGTTCGAAGACGATCGAATCGCGCATCCCGGCCCAGTTCCGGGGCGAGGAAAACCGCTGGTTCGGCTTTTCATACCGGGCTCGGGTAATTGCTTACAACAAGGATCGGGTCAAGGCCGAGGACGTGCAGAATTACGCCGATCTGGCCAACCCCCGTTTCAAGGGCAAAGTGTGCGTGCGCAGCGGCGGCCATGTATACAACCGCACCCTGATGGCCTCGATGATCTACAACCAGGGCGATGAAAAGGCGATGGACTGGGCGCGCGGCATCGTCGCCAACCTGGCACGCGATCCAAAGGGTGGCGATACCGACCAGATCCGCGCCGTAGCGGCGGGTGAATGCGACGTGGCGATCAGCAATCATTATTACTATGCCCGCCTGATGGCTTCCAGCAAGCCGGAAGACCAGACCGTGGTCAACCGGGTAGGCCTGGTGTTCCCGGACCAGAAAGGCAAGGGGACCCACGTCAACGTCTCCGGCGGCGGCATGCTCAAGCACGCCCGCAACAAGGAGGCCGCCACACGCTTCCTGGAATACCTGACCTCGGACGAGGCCCAGGCCTACTTCGCCAACGGCAACAACGAATGGCCGGTAGTCGCCTCGGTGCGGCTCAATAACCCGCAACTCGACGCACTGGGCCGTTTCAAGGTGGACAACATCTCAGCCGGCATCCTGGCGCAATACACGCCCAAGGCCCAGCGATTCATCGACCGCGCCGGCTGGAAATAAGCCCGTTCAATGAGGCCGCCCCCGATTCCGGGGGGCAAAACGAAGTTTTGGCGCAAGCCAGAACTTCGTTTGCGCGCCTTCGCTGATCGATTGGATATGGAGCTCCGGCACAACCTGAAGGTTGGCCTTCGCTGAAACCCGCTGCGCTCGTTTTCTCGGTCGCTGCGCTCCGTGCGCCTTGCATCGGGCCCGCGACGTTTTTTCAACAGCCTGTTACATCGCCGCCACCACTGCATCCCCCATGCCCGAGCACGACACCTTCTCGCAGCCTTCCGTCCAGATGTCGGCGGTACGCTTGCCTTGGGCGATGACCTTCTTGACGGCATCGTCGATGCGCTGGTAGGTGGCTGCGTCGTTGAAGCTGTACTTGAACATCATGGCCAGCGACAGGATGGTGGCGAGCGGGTTGGCGATGTCTTTGCCGGCGATGTCGGGGGCGGAACCGTGGCTGGGTTCGTACATGCCCTTGTTGTGCTCGTCCAGCGAGGCCGAAGGAAGCATGCCGATGGAGCCGGTGAGCATCGAGGCTTCGTCGGAGAGGATGTCGCCGAAGATGTTGCCGGTGACCATGACATCGAACTGCTTGGGCGCGCGCACCAGTTGCATGGCGGCGTTGTCGACGTACATGTGGCTGAGTTCCACCTCGGGGTAATCCCTGGCGATCTCGATCATCACCTGCCGCCACAGCTCAGTGGTCTCCAGCACGTTGGCCTTGTCGACCGAGCACACCTTCTTGTTGCGTTTCATGGCGATGTCGAAGGCGATGCGGCCGATGCGGCGGATCTCCGATTCGCTATAGCGCATGGTGTTGATGCCTTCGCGCTCGCCGTTTTCCAGGGTGAAGATGCCGCGTGGCTGGCCGAAGTAGATGTCGCCGGTAAGCTCGCGCACGATCATCAGGTCGAGGCCGGCGACCACTTCCGGCTTGAGGGTGGAGGCCGAGGCGAGCTCGGGGTAGAGCAACGCCGGGCGCAGGTTGGCGAACAGATTCAGGCCTTTGCGGATGCGCAACAGGCCACGCTCGGGGCGCATGTCGCGCGGCAGGCTGTCGTATTTCCAGTCGCCCACCGCGCCGAGCAGCACCGCGTCGGCTTCTTGCGCAAGCTTGAAGGTGGCTTCGGGCAGCGGGTCCTTGGCAGCCTCGTAGCCGGTGCCGCCGATGGGGGCTTCTTCGGTTTCCACTTTTAGGCCATCGGCCTTGAGCACGTTCAACACCTTGAGCGCCTGGGCGACGATCTCGGGGCCAATGCCGTCACCGGGCAGGACTGCGATTTTCATGACGACTCCACGATCAGTTCGAGTTAAAAAGGTGCGGGGATATGGTGATTGTGCAAACGGTCACGCAGCAGATCGAAACCGTTTTTCTTGAAACGGATGAAGCGCATGCCGATGCGGAAGCTGCGCGCCTTGCCATCGAGCACGTTATACACCAGCCGGGCGCTGACCTCGATGATGCTCTCGCGGCCCCCCTTGTGCAGCGGCGGCAGGGCGATCAGCACCTTGCATGGCCCGGTGACGAAATAGTTGCAATCGGTGTGGATGGCCATGCCTAGCAAGGACAGGTCGTACACCCGGCCATGGATGTTGCCCCCTCCCCCTTTATGTTTGCCTTCGGGCACGATGATGACCTTCCAGCGCACCAGATAGCGCTGCTCGGCCCGCCTCTGCACGCGTACCGGCGCGCTCGGCTCGAGCCGCGGAACGAGTTCCTCCGGCCGCACCGGCTGAAACGCGAACTCCTCGAACTCGGACTCTGGAACCGGTTCGTCCTCGGGGGTAGACGTATCCTCCTCGACGCTCAAACGCGCAACTCACTCATACAGCCAGGGCATTTCCTGGCGGTGCCGGGCCTCGAACGCACGAATGCGCTCCACATGCGCCAGAGTCAGGCCGATGTCGTCCAACCCATTGAGCAGGCGATGCTTGCGCTCTCCGTCCACATCGAATGCGATGACCTCGCCATCCGGAGTGGTCACGGTCTGCGCCGCGAGATCGATGGTCAGGCGATAGCCTTCCCGAGTCTCGGTCTCGCGGAACAGGCGATCGACGACCTGGGCCGGCAGGATGATCGGCAACAGACCGTTCTTGAAGCAGTTGTTGTAGAAGATGTCGGCGAACGAGGGGGCGATGATGGCGCGAAACCCATAGTCCTCCAGCGCCCAGGGGGCATGCTCACGCGACGATCCGCAGCCGAAATTCTCCCGCGCCAGGAGGATGGATGCCCCCTGGTAGCTCGCCTGGTTGAGCACGAAATCGGGGTTCAAGGGACGCGAGGCATTGTCCATGCCCGGCTCGCCGCGATCGAGATAGCGCCACTCATCGAATGCGTTGGGGCCGAAACCGCTGCGCTTGATCGACTTCAGGAACTGCTTGGGGATGATGGCGTCGGTATCGACGTTGGCCCGGTCAAGCGGCGCCACCAGACCCTCATGACGGGTGAACGGTCTCATCGGTTCGACGATTTCTGGATGGCCTCGCCGACGCGTTCCAGATCCTGGCCGATGCCGCGCACGGTGTTGCAGCCGACGATGCCGAACACCACGCCAATCCCCAAGGCGACCAGAAGCAGCTTGGCCACACCCAGCGCAATCCAATGTTTCACAGTCATAGTCCTCTCCTAGCGGTCATTGCGACTCACACCACCCCGGAATGAAAAAAACACCCGAGCGCATGCACTACAAGCCCCTTTCCCCTGTGGGGGAGGGAATGTTTCACAGGTCATTCACGCGAATCGATCAGTTGGCTGACATCCACGAAATGGCCGAACAAGGCCGCCGCCGCCGCCATCGCCGGGCTGACCAGATGGGTGCGCCCGCCCTGGCCCTGGCGACCCTCGAAATTGCGGTTGGAGGTGGAGGCACAGCGCTCGCCCGGCTCCAGACGATCGGCATTCATGGCCAGGCACATGGAACAGCCCGGCTCGCGCCACTCGAAGCCGGCCTCGGTGAACACCCGGTCCAGCCCCTCGGCCTCGGCCTGCGCCTTGACCAGACCGGAGCCCGGCACCACCAGGGCCTGCCTGACGCCGGTCGCGACCCGGCGCCCCTGGCCCAGACCCCAGCGCGCCACTGCGGCGGCCTCGCGCAAATCCTCGATGCGTGAATTGGTGCATGAGCCGATGAACACCTTGTCCACGCTGATGGCCGTGATGGGTGTCGCCGCATCCAGGCCCATGTATTCCAGCGCGCGCTCCCAGTCCCCCTTCTTGACCGCATTCGGCGCCTCGGCCGGATCGGGCACCCGGCCATCCACCGCCACCACCATTTCGGGCGAGGTGCCCCAGGTCACCTGCGGCCGGATGTCCTCGGCACGCAGCTCGACCACCGCGTCGAACACGGCATCCGGGTCGGAGACCAGGGTCTTCCAGTAGCTCACTGCGCGCGCCCAAAGCTCGCCGCGCGGCGCATAGGGACGCCCCTCCAGATATGCGATGGTCTTGTCGTCCACCGCCACCATGCCAGCCCGCGCGCCGGCCTCGATGGCCATGTTGCACAGGGTCATGCGTCCTTCCATCGACAGGGCGCGGATCGCCGAGCCGGCGAACTCGATGGCGTAGCCGGTACCACCCGCCGTGCCGATTTTGCCGATCACGGCCAGGGCGATATCCTTGGCGGTGACGCCACGGCCAAGCTCACCCTCCACTAGAACCTGCATGGACCTGGATTTCTTCTGCCACAGGCACTGGGTGGCCAGCACATGCTCCACCTCGGAGGTGCCGATACCGAAAGCCAGGGCGGCGAATGCGCCGTGGGTGCTGGTATGCGAATCGCCACAGACCAAGGTGACGCCCGGCTGGGTGAAGCCCTGTTCCGGACCGATGACGTGGACGATGCCCTGACGACGATCCTCCATGCGAAACTCGGTGAGACCGAAATCGCGGCAGTTGGCGTCAAGCGTTTCAACCTGGGCGCGCGAGACCGGATCGGCGATGCCGGCGGCACGATCAGTGGTCGGCACATTGTGGTCCGGCGTGGCAAGCACCGAAGCCACACGCCATGGCTGGCGAGCATTGATCTTGAGGCCTTCGAAGGCCTGTGGGCTGGTCACCTCATGCACCAGGTGACGGTCGATGTAGAGCAGCGCGGTGCCATCCGGTTCGACATGCACCACATGGGCATCCCAGAGCTTGTCGTACAGGGTTTTCGGCATGGTTGCGTTCAAGCCAAGTGAAAAGATTTATTATCCCATAAGCGAAGCACGCCGATTCCAGCCCCCGGCGAAAATCTGGCCCATGCACACCGGCCTGGAGTGCGGCCAGACAGAACGACACCCCCACCGATGCAAGGAACCACCATGTCCCCCATCGAGCACAAACGTCGCCTCCTGGTGCAACTGCTCGCCCTTGGCGCACTTCCACTCTGGCACAGCCGCGCGGCCGCCGCCTTGGGCGACGTGCCCGCCAGGCTGCCGCCGAATCGCAACTTCTATCGCCTGCGCGGCCGGGTCACCGTCAACGGCATGGAAGCCCGACTCGACACCCGGCTCTCCGGTGGTGACCGGTTGGAAACCGGCCCCGGTGCCCAGGCGATCTTCGTATTCGACCGGCACGCCTTCCTGCTGCGCCAGAACAGCCGCATGGAGATGCGCTCAAGCCAGCCTTCGCGCCTGGAATCAATCGTTCTCGCCGCCGGCGCGCTGCTCTCGGTGTTCGGCAAAGCCGAGCTCGACATTTCCACGCCCGCCGCAGTGGCCGGCATCCGAGGCACCGGCGCCTATGCCGAGGCCGCCCCGGAAAAGACTTACCTGTGCAACTGCTACGGCGTGATCGACATCCGTTCCGTCGCCCAACCGGAAGAATCGGTACGGATCGTCTCGCGCCATCACGACGCGCCCAAATACATCCTCGCCAGTCCGCGCGACGGCCAGACCATCCTGCCGGCGCCATTCATCAACCACACCGACGAGGAGCTGGCCCTGATCGAGGCACTGGTCGGCCGCACCCCGCCATTCTTCAGTCCGGACGACCTGTACGCGCCACGCCGCCGACGCTATTGAACCCAGATTTTCCATTCGGACGCGGGAAGACGCGAAGCCCATGATCGAGGCCGATTGCGCGTGACGGTCGCAGGCGAGCTTGAACACCCCGCCGAGAAGTCACGCGCAAGCTGGCCGATCCGGGGCGAGCGAGGCCCGCGTAGGCCGCGAAGCCGCATCTGCAAACACTTCTATCGCCCTCTGGCACAAAGCGACCGAAGGCATGGGCCGGTCTAACAGGCTGTTGAAAAACGACTGCGGTGGGCCATCGGCTGTGTTGCGCGGTGTGGGCTCCGGCATCACCTGAAGGTGAGCCTTCGCTGAAACTCGCTTCGCTCGTTTTCTCGGTCGCTGCGCTCCGTGCGCCTTGCATCGGATCACCCTCGCGACGTTTTTCAACAGCCTGCTAATGGAAAATCGGGGTTGAAGGTGTCCGGATGCAAGCGGCGATGACCGGCAAGCGCGTTTCGGATAGCATTGATCTTTTGCCGCGCCCCGCATGGATCGCCCCACGCATGTCCGCTCGCCTGCTTCGCCCGATCATCCTGGCCTGGTTGACCCTAGCGCTGGCGACAATCGCCAACGCACGCGAACTGAAGATCATATTTTCCCAGTACACGCCGCCTTACGTGTTCGAGAACGGCGAAGGAATCGTCGTCGAAATCGTGCGCGCCGCACTGGAACCCGCCGGTTACCGGGTGCTTCCGGTGTACGTGCCCATCGGTCGCGGCTTCGAACTGTTCGCCGACAAGCGGGTCGACGGCACCGCCATCATCCGCCAGAACTCGGGCCTCAAGGCGAATTATTCCCACGTGTTCATGCGGTACCACAACCACGCCATCGCCCTGAAGGCACGCAATCTCGCCGTGCGTGGCCTGGATGACCTCAAGGGCAGGACCATCATCGCTTTCCAGAACGCGCACAAATACCTGGGCGAAGAATTCGGTCGCGCGGTGGCGGACAACCCCAACTACAAGGAAATGGCCAACCAGGAAACCCAGACCCCTGATGCTGCTGCTCGGCCGCATCGACCTGGCGGTGATGGATGAGAGCATATTCCGCTATTACCGGGAAAAACTGGTGCGCGAGGGCAAGGCTCCCCGCTCCGCGGAAGTCGAATTCTTCTCCCTGTTCCCGCCCACGCCCTACCGTACCGCATTCGTCGATGCCCGGGTACGCGACGACTTCAACCGCGGCCTTACAGCACTGCGCCGTGACGGACGCTACGAAGCGATCTACCGCAAATACATCGAGCGCCATTTCGACATCCGGAAATGAACGACAAGGCTGGCTCGCTCTCCTGGCAGTTGCTGAAGGCCGTGCTGTCGATCTATTTCGGCATCACCTTGGTGGTCACGGCCACCCAGATGACGCTGGAATACCTGCACACCCGGGAGATGATCCGGTCCGAGCTGGCCAGCATCGAACGGACCTTCTACCCGGCGCTCGCCACCGCATTGTGGGAGATCAACCACGAACAGCTCGACGCCATCCAGCGCGGCATCACCGACCTGCCCTCCATCTCCGCAGTTCGAGTGAGCAACCCCGCCGGCAAGGTCCTGGCACAGAACGAAGCCGGACACAACCTAGGCAACGCCATCCGGCACAGCTTTCCGGTGACCTACCACTTTTCCGGCCAGGAGGTCCTACTCGCCGAGGTGACTTTCGAATCGAGCGACGACGTGGTGCTGAACCGGGTCGAACTAGGCTACAAGATGATCCTGGTGTCTGCCCTGATCAAGAGCACCGCGCTCACCCTGCTGTTCATCTGGGCCTTCCGCCGCCGTCTCGGCCAGCCCCTACAACGCCTGACCGAGGCCATCGCCGCGCTTGACCTCGACTCGCTCGGCCTCCGTCGCATCGGCCTGACCCAGACCCATGACAACGAACTGTCGCGTCTCGAACAGGCCTTCAACCGCATGCTGACCAAGCTCGACAATGAAAGGCGCGAACACGATGCCCGCCTGGAGGCCATGAACCACAACCTCGAGGCGCAGGTGCGCGCCCGCACCGAGGAACTGAAAACCGCCAACCGCAACCTGGAAAAGCTCGCCCGCACCGACGCTCTGACCGGAGCGGCAAACCGCCACCACTTCGTCGAGCGCGCCGGGATCGAGATCCTGCGCGCGCAACGCAACGGCGCCCCGCTCTGTCTGCTGATGATCGACCTGGACCACTTCAAGCTCATCAACGACCACCATGGCCATCCGATGGGCGACAAAGTGCTGCGCAACTTCGCGGCCCTCGCCGCAGCACCCTTGCGGGCCGGCGATCTGCTCGGCCGCATCGGCGGCGAGGAGTTCGCCATCCTGCTGCCGGACACCGATCTCGCCGGCGCCAGCGAGGTGGCCGACCGCATCCTGGAATCGGTGCGGCGCCAGAGAATCGAGGCCGGCGCCGAACCGATCCGCTACACGGTCAGCATCGGCGCCGCCCGGCTGGATCCCGGCTCGGCTCGCTTCGAAAGCCTGTTCGCCAGCGCCGATGCCGCCCTGTACCGGGCCAAGGCCGCCGGGCGCGACCGGCTCGAACTCGATCTCCCGGCAAACCCGGCCTGAGAACCGAGTTTCAGCCGTGCCAGAAAACACGAGCCCCCACGGCCCGGAGGGCGGCGGGGGCTCGAAGCGGGGAAGGACGTTGCTCTCAAAAAAACGAAGGGCCGCCCCAACTTTTATTGTCCCCCTCGGGGGGCGGGCTGGACGTAGCCCGGCCCTGGGGGCGCTCAGATGAACAGGCAGATGTCCGACTCGCCGGCGAACTCGAAGAATGTCGCGGCACCGCCATACTCCAGGCCGTCGATGAAATCGCTGTGCTCGAAGCCGAACAGCTCCACCGTCATCTGGCAAGCGATGAACTTGACGTCCGCCTCCTGGCACAGACTGCGCAACTCTTCCACCGTCGCCACGCCGTTGTTGGCGATGGTCTGCTTCATCAGCATGGTGGCGACCGACTCATAGCCGGGAATCGAGCATTGCAGGATGTTGGGGATGTTCCAGTTGATGTCGCGGAACCACTTCGGGCCGAAGGGCATCTTCATCGGCATGCCGGGATTGGCGATCGGGCTCACCTTGAGGCCGCTGGTATCCTTGCGCACCAGTTGCAAGCCATAGAAAGTGAAGAAGACCTGGGTCTCGTAGCCGAGCGCGGCGGCCGTCGAGGCCAGAATGAAAGGTGGGTAGGCCCAGTCCAGGGTGCCCTTGGTCGCGATGATCGCCAGCTTTTTCTCATCCATCTTTTCCACCTCGTTTTCTGTATACGCGGGTTGGGGTTGTTCGTGAAAAAAGCCCGTCGCGGTGACGGGCCTGTCGGGGACGGTGCGCTTACTTCTTCTTGATGAAGAAGGTGTACTTGCCGCCATCCTCGGTCGAGGAGAGCAGTTCGTTGCCGGTCTGCTTGGCGAACGCGGCGAAGTCCTTCACCGAACCGGGGTCAGTAGCGACGATCTTCAGCACCTGGCCGGAACTCATTTCATTCAAGGTCTTCTTGGAGCGCAGGATGGGCAGCGGGCAGTTCAGACCGCAGGCGTCGAGTTCTTTGTCGAAATTCATGTTCGCTTCCTTTACAAGAATTATTGCAAGTGCTGAAAAAAGCCTACCTACATTAAACCAGTCGCCGTGACTTTGCAACGACGACTGCTGCATGCAGTGCGGGCTACGGGCCCCTGAGATTCAGGAGGGGAATGCGATCGGCTTTCCGGAACGGGCCCATGCCATGATGCCACCGGAGAGATTGTGCAGGTTGTCATACCCTCGAGCGGCCATGAACGCGCAAGCTTGGGCGGAACGAGCGCCGGAGTTGCAATAGACGATCACCTTCTTGTCCAGGGGAATCTCCCCGGCACGCAGGGGCAGGAGATGCAGCGGGATATGGATGGCGCCATCAATGACACCGCGCGCAACCTCGGACTCGGTCCGCACGTCGATGAGATGGATGTCATCCTTGTGGGTCTGGAGAAACTCGACATCCACTTCCTTGATGCCATAGTAGCCACCGAACATGAGATCACTCCTTGGATAACATTAGACCTTCCTAATATACCAAGGTTACAAGGGTATTTCAACCCAGATTGTCCATGAGGACGCGAGAGGATGGCGAGGCGGAGCGCGAGGCAGTTCGGGCGGCTTCGAGTCCGTGCGCATCGCCCTGGCATGGCGATGAGCGCGTCGCCCGTCCTCTCAAGAAAACGAAGGGCCGCCCCGAGTTTTATTGTCCCCCTCGGGGGGCGGGCTGGGCGTAGCCCGGCCCTGGGGGCGCCAAAATCCGCTCCGAAATTGCCTCGCCATGCTCACGTGTCCTCATGGACAACCCGGATTGAAAAACGACTGCGGTGGGCCATCGGCTGTGTTGCGCGGTGT
>Ga0209207_1000429_pt1 | contig 26175 bp, 25 predicted proteins | sample SaghotsprinmetaG_FD_184140 | JGI IMG/M metagenome (GOLD analysis project Ga0209207, IMG submission 184140) | Hot spring microbial communities from South Africa to study Microbial Dark Matter (Phase II) - Sagole hot spring metaG (SPAdes) (version 3) | ecosystem: Environmental > Aquatic > Thermal...
ACTTCAAAAACCACTAAAAAATCAGAACTCCACCTGCAAAACTGCCCCCCAAAAACAAGCAACAAGGGATTTGATGCCACTTAAAAACACAAACCCCGGCAAAAACCGGGGTTTGTCATTAATCTGAAGCGCAGTTCAACTGCGCTTTTTGGTTTTAATCAGCGCATTAGTCTGCTTTATATTTGTCGTGACAGGCTTTGCAGTTTTTGGCAAAGGCGGCAAAAGCAGCTTTTACCTTGGCCTGATCCTGAGTTTGGGCTGCAGATTGCAGTGATTTGGCATCTTTGGCCAGCTGCTCACCACGGCTTTGGAAATCCTGCAGGTTTTGCCAGATCTCTGCTTTGGCATCTTTGCTGGCTTTATCTGCGCCTGGCACGGTAAAAGCTTCCCACGGCAGCGTGGTTAACGTGGCCAGCGCATCGGCGCGTTTTTGCAGCCGGCTGGCTTCAAAAGGTACTGCGCCAGTTAACATGTCTTTGACATCTGCCATATTGTGGCGAATGAGCTGAAAGCTGTGCTGACGGTAGCTCACCGCATCTTCGGCTTCAGTGAAAGCGCTGGCTGCAATGACAGAGCCGCTCAGCAGGGATACCAGGGTGGTGCTTAATAAGAGTTTTTTCATCCGATGATTCTCATTTGTTTGAATTGCATGCAATAATGTTAAAGCTTTTCAGCGCTTTGGTATAGTCGGCAAGAGCCGGTTTACCACAGCGGCGGGACAGTTACCAAATCTTCCGATGATAAAAAAGACAACCATCAGGGTCGCGAGTGAAGGAAGCAAGTTATAAAACCTCAGGTCTGAATTCGCTTAGCATCAAATTTTCTGCTTTGGTGTTTTTGCTGACGGTTGCAGCCAGTACCCTGATTGCATTTGCCATGCTGGCCCTGCAGCAGGAAGTGCTGATTGAGCAGGAACGTATCTCGCTGGTCCAAACCACCAACCGTTATGCCAAACAACTCGACAGCGAATTCTGGCAAAAAGAAAAAAAGGCCATTAGCGCCAATCAGGTCGTCAGCCGTTATCTGGCCAGTCAACCTCAAGTGGCTGAAGTAAAACCCGATTTTTTGCCTGATGGCAGTGCCCGCAGCAAAGACGATTTATCCGCCGCCTTTCAGCAACAACAAAAATTTCAGCAAAATCCTCATCCCTATTTTTCACAGACCGCCGAGTTGTGGCAACAACTGGCGCCTGTACTGCTGGAAGACTTTTTTAACTTTTATTTTATTTCCAAAGACGGTTTTATCCGCATAGCGCCTGCTGACTGGGCGCTGGAAATTCAGGCGGATCATAATTTTCAGCAGGACATCTTTTTTAATATTGCCACGCCGGAGCAAAATCCGGCGCGGCTGCCACGCTGGACCCCTTTGTATTTTGACACCATCTGGCAAAAGTGGATGACCAGCCTGGTGATCCCGGTTTATATCAATGATGAATTTGTTGGTATTACCGGCACCGACGTGGTGCTGGATGAAGTTTTTGCCAATTTGTCACAAATTTCGTTGTGGGAACCGGGCCGCGAAGCGCTGTTATTTGACGGTGCCGGTAATGTATTGCACGACAGCGATAACAGCTTGCAACAAAGCCTGCAAAAACCAGTGATGAATCAGCTGGCGGTTGGCGTCAAACCGGCCAATCCACAGCTGGCGCAGTTTATTAACAGGGTCGTGCAGTCGCCAAAAGAGCTGGAAGCCAACAGCAAATCAATTCCTGATTATGTGGCATCGGCCGCCCGTATTGAACGGCTGAACTGGTATGTGTCTTTGTACCACAGCAAAGCCCATGTTATTGAAGGCCTGGATAGTTACCGCGACAACGTGGTGCTGCTGTTTTTGCTGGTGGCTTTAATAGTGGCGCTGGCGCTGCAGTTTTTTATCTATAAGTTTGTGCTCAAACGCCTGACCCGCCTGGCCGGTGCAGTGCAGCGCTTATCCCATGGTGAAGCCAGTCAGCTGGAACTGGATGAACGCTCTGATGAAATTGGCTTATTAAACCGGGCTTTTGTGCGGATGTCCGATGAAATTCACCAGCTGATTTCCGGTTTAAACACGCGGATCCAGGAAAAAGAAGAAGCAGAACGCGCCACCCGTAAACTCAGTAAAGCCGTGGCTTTTTCCAGCTCGGGTATCGTCATTACCGACCATCAGCTGCAAATTGAATACGTAAATCCGTTTTTGCTGGAAATGATTGGCTGCACCCCGGTGGAGGTTATCGCCAAACCTTTACATCTGCTGTTTGCGCAGGAAATGCGTTTTGTGGGTGCCGATATTCTGCAAAGTTTGCAGGAGCGGCATCACTGGCGTGGTGACATGTTGTTGCAACAAGGCAGCAAGCAGTTCTGGGCCAGCCTGGCGATAGCGCCTATCCGCGATGATAAAGGCGATGTCAGCAATTATGTTTGTGCCATGCAGGACATTTCTTTTATTAAAGAAAGTCAGCGCAAAATGGAGCAGTTGGCCTATTACGACGTGCTCACCGGTCTTGCCAACCGCAGTTATTTCCGTGACCAGCTGAAAAAAGCCATTGCGATGTCCAGCCGTGGTTATTACCACTTTGCGCTGCTGTATTTTGATTTAGACGAATTTAAACGTATTAACGACACCCTGGGCCATGACGCTGGTGATGAATTATTAAAAGAAGTGGCCAGACGTTTAATTAGCCGGCTGCGCGAAGAAGACACCATAGCCCGCCTCGGCGGTGATGAGTTTGCGGTGATTTTAAGTGGTATTGCCGACCGCAAACAGGCCGCCGCTATCGCCACTAATCTGCAGCAGGCATTTGCGCTACCGGTGCGCCTGGCTGGTCATGATGTGTCCATCAGTGCCAGTATTGGTATTACCATAGCGCCGGAAGATGCCGATGAAGAGGAGCTGCTGCTCAAACACGCCGATTTGGCCATGTATGAAGCCAAAGCCCGAGGTAAAAACACCTACCATTTTTTCAGTCAGGATCTAAACGACGCTGCCAAAGAGCGGCTGGAAATTGAAAACCAGCTGCGCGAAGCTATTCGTGAACAACAGTTTATGTTGTATTACCAGCCGAAAATTGATATCCGCAGCAAGCAGATTATCGGTTACGAAGCATTGTTGCGCTGGCTCAGGCCCGACAATACCATGGTGCCGCCACTGCGTTTTATTCCGGTGGCGGAAAGCACAGGTTTGATAGTGCAGATTGGCGAATGGATAGTGCTGGAAGCTTGTCGTTTTCTGGCGCGCCAGCACAGCAGAGGCAATCTGGTGACAGTGTCTATTAACCTGTCGGCCCGTCAGTTTACCGATCAGGATTTACCTTCAGTGGTGGAGCGTATTTTGAAACGCACCGGTGCTTCCCCTGAATATCTGATTTTTGAAATCACTGAAAGTATGTTAATGGGTGATACCGATGCGGCTATTGTCCAGTTAAACGAGTTAAAACGGCTCGGATTGGCTTTATCTATCGACGACTTTGGTACAGGCTATTCGTCGCTGAGTTATTTAAAGCGTTTCCCGGTAGACGAGCTGAAAATCGATCGTTCTTTTGTCAAAGATATCCCGGAAGATAAAAACGACATGGACATCACAGCCGCCATTATTGCGATGGCGCAGAAGATGGATCTGCGTGTGGTGGCCGAAGGGGTGGAAACACAAGAGCAAGTCAACTTTCTGCATGACAACGCGTGCTATCTGGTGCAGGGGTATTTCTTCAGTATGCCATTGGCAGAACAGGAATTGTCCCGATTAAACTACGACACAATCAGTTAAATTTCCGAATTAAAATCAGGAACCTATACATGAATTCATTCCGCCTCTCTGTGCTGAGCGCCGCTATGGTTTTGTCCATTGCGCCGGTCGCGGCAGATCAGACACGCCCGCTACAGGGTATTCGTGATAAAACGCCAAACTTACTGGCTTTTGTCAACGCGACTGTGCACACCGAACCAGGTAAAAAAATCGACAATGCCACAGTCTTGGTTGAAGACGGCAAAATTACTTCGGTCAGCACCGCTGCTGCACCTGCCGGTTATCGCCGTATTGACGCCAGTGGCCATCATATTTATGCCGGTTTTATTGATGCTTACAGCGGTTATGGTGTGGAAAAACCAGCCGGTGCCAACACCTTTTCTTTTGGCGACGACCCTGTGTATCAGAATGAGCGTAAAGGCGGTAATGCCAGTAACGCCGCTATTCATGCCGAGCGGCAGTGGGCACATGACTTTGTCCCAGTGGCTGATGATGCCAAAGCTTATACCGAACAAGGTTTTACTGTAGTGCAGTCGGCACGTCAGGACGGTATTTTCCGTGGTCAGGCCGTGGTGGCATCTTTAGGGAAAGGGTTGCCGGGTGAGCTGATTTTAAAAGCCGAAGGCGCACATTTTATGGCCTTTGATAAAGGCAGCTCCAAACAAAGTTATCCGTCTTCGCTGATGGGCAGTATTGCGCTGATCCGCCAGACCTTGTCGGACGCCAACTGGTACCGCGAGGCTTACGGCAAGCAGGACTCATTGATCAGCCAGCAACCGGTGGAATTTAACGCCGCGCTGGCGGCTTTAACCAAATTGCCTCAGGCAGGTCTGGTGTTTGAAACAACAGACGACAGAGCCGTGCTGCGTGTCGACAGTTTGCTGAAGGAATTTAACCTGCAAAATGCCGTGTTGCTGGGTTCTGGTTTTGAGTACAGCCGCGTCAATGAAATTAAAAACACCGGCCGCAGTTTTATTATGCCGGTGGCTTACCCTGAAGCGCCTGCTGTTGCCAGTATTGATGACCAGCTGGATGTGAATCTGGCGCAGCTGCGTCACTGGGAAAGAGCGCCAGCGAACCTGGCCACCATGGCCAAAGCCGGTATTCCTTTTGCGCTGACCACCCATGCGCTGGAGAAAAAAGATCAGTTCTGGCCGAACCTGCGTAAAGCCGTTAACCATGGTTTAGCGGCAGATAAAGCGCTGGCGGCGTTAACCACAGTACCTGCTGCTATGCTGGGTTTGCCACAACAACTGGGTAAAGTTGCCCCTGGTTATCAGGCCGATTTAGTTATTGCTAAAGGTGATTTATTTAAAGATGGTGAAATTGTCGCCACCTGGATCCGTGGGCAGGAGCATCAGTTTAAACCGCTGCAACAGCCGCAGTTTGCCGGGAACTACAACCTGAACCTGCAAGGTCAGGCGTTAAAGCTGGAACTGACAGGTGAAGGCAGCAAACTTGAAGGCAAGCTCATCAACGGCGACAAAAACGTAGCGCTGAAAAACCTGAGTCAGAATGACAACAAACTGCAATTTACTGCAGATTTAACTGAAGCAGAGGCGGGCAGTGGTGTACTGCAGGTCAGCGCTACTTTAGATGGTGCTTTATTGTCGGCGCAGTTGTTATTGCCATCAGGTAGCCGTCAGCAGTTGATATTAACAAAAGAATCAACGCCGGCTAAAGCCGCCGAAAGCAAAACTGATAACGACACCCAATTACTGTCAAAAGTGACTTATCCAAACCGCGCTTTTGGTTTAGATGCGCCACTTGGCAGAAAAAATGTCCATATCAAAAGCGCCACTGTCTGGACTTCAGATAAAGCCGGCAAACTGGAAAATACTGACGTTATTGTGAAAGACGGTAAATTCAGTGCCATAGGCCAGAACCTGTCCACACCATCGGGTTACCAGGTGATTGATGCGACGGGTATGCATTTAACTGCCGGTATTATCGACGAACACTCACACATCGCCATTGAAATGGGCGTCAACGAAGGTTCAGATGCTGTGACCTCTGAAGTGCAGATCGGTGATGTGCTGGATCCGGATGATATTAATATTTACCGTGGTTTAGCCGGTGGTACCACCACAGCTCAATTGCTGCACGGCAGTGCCAACCCTATTGGGGGGCAAGCGCAAATTATTCAGCTGCGTTGGGGGGTGACGCCTGAAAGCCTGAAGTTTAAAGATGCACCTCCAAGCATTAAGTTTGCGCTGGGTGAAAACGTCAAACAGGCCAACTGGGGTGAAGCTTTTACCAGCCGTTACCCACAAACCCGGATTGGTGTAGAAACTATTATCCGTGACGCATTCCAGGCCGCAAAAGAATACAAAGCGGCCTGGGCGGCTTACGACAACTTATCGCGCAGCGAGAAAAAAGTGACAGCGCCACCAAGAAAAGATTACCGACTGCAAACCCTGGTGGAAATTCTGGATAAACAACGTTTTGTCCACACTCACTCTTATGTGGCCTCTGAAATTCTGATGCTGATTGATTTAGCAGACGAAGTGGGTTTTAAAGTGCACACCTTTACCCACATTCTGGAAGGTTACAAAGTGGCCGATGAAATGAAAAAACACGGCGCCAGCGCTTCCACCTTTGCCGACTGGTGGGCTTATAAAATGGAAGTGCAGGACGCTATTCCAAGCAACACCTGTTTAATGGCCGACCGCGGTGTACTGGTTTCTGTAAACTCTGACAGCCCGGATTTACAACGCCGCCTGAATCAGGAAGCCGCCAAGTCGGTGAAATATTGTGGTATGTCGGAAGAAGAAGCGCTGAAGATGGTCACTATTAATCCGGCCATTCAGCTGAACATTCAGGACAAAGTAGGTTCTGTCACCGAAGGCAAGCAGGCTGACTTTGTGCTCTGGAGCGCCAACCCGCTGTCGGTTTACGCCCAGGCACAACAAACCTGGATTGACGGTGTGCCTTATTACGACATCAACAGAGATGCACAGTTACAACAGCAGGTATTGGCTGAGAAACAACAGCTGATGCAAAAAGTGCTGGGTGCATCTGACGCTGCCAGAAAAGGCAGTGGCGGTACCCACAAAACCAACGAACCTATCTGGCACTGTGAAGACAATGGCGACTGGTTAAAAGCCCGTTTCAGTGGTGGTCAGCATCTGCATTCGCATGCGGCGCTGTAGGAGATAACAAATGAATTTAAATAAATCACTGATTTCGTTACTCATTGCCGCTGCAGTGAGCCCGGCGCTGGCGCATGACATAGTGCCTGGTGCCAAACAAACAGCGCCTGTGTTATTAACGGACGCCACTATTCATACGGCAACAAAGGGTGTGCTGGAAAATGCCGATCTGCTGATGGTTGATGGCAAAATTGCCGCCATGGGTGTGGATCTGGCCGCGCCTGCAGGGGCCAAAGTGGTGTCGTTGCAGGGTAAACACCTGTACCCGGGCCTGATTGCACTGGCCAATCAGCTGGGTCTGATTGAAATTGAAGCGGTACGCGCCACCGACGATACGTCTGAAGTGACAGACACTAACCCGGATATCCGTGCCCGCATTGCCTATAACGCCGATTCGGAAGTGATCCCAACGGTGCGCAGCAATGGTTTTAGTTACAGCCTAGTGTATCCAAAAGGCCGTGCTTTAATGGGCCAGTCCAGCTTGATGCAGCTGGATGCCTGGACCTGGCAGGATGCAACTGTTGCTGACGCTGTGGGTTTACATATCAACTGGCCCTCCACCAGCACTGTTGCCAACTGGTGGAATCATAAAAAGCCGGAAGAAATGGCCAAAGAAAACGCCAAGGCCCTGCAAAAGTTAAAAGACTATTTTGTGCAGGCCAAAGCTTATGCCGACGCCGAAGCGGCTGGCTTAAACAAAGGGGTGGATTCACGCTGGCAGGCGATGATCCCGGTGTTTAAAGGCCAAAGACCTTTGTTTGTGCATGCCGACGATTTACGCCAAATCAAACAAGCGATGGAACTGGCCAAACAGTATCAACTGAAGCTGGTGATAGTGGGCGGACGTGACAGCTGGCGTATGGCCAATGAGCTTGCGGCAGCAAATGTTGCCGTGGTGTTCACCGCACCTTACGGTATTCCGGAGCGTGATGACGAAGCCAACAACACCGCTTTCCAGACGCCGGCCTTGTTGCAAAAAGCCGGGGTGAAGTTTGCGTTGTCGCTGGATGGTTATTGGGACACCCGTAACGTGGTGTTTGGCGCAGGTCAGGCCATCAGTTATGGTTTAACCCAGGAGCAGGCGCTGGCAGCAGTCACTATTAACGCGGCGCAAATTGCCGGTGTAGCCGATAAAATTGGTTCGCTGGAAGTGGGCAAAGCCGCCACTGTGGTGGTGTCTGATGGTGATATTTTTGATTATCTGACGCATAAAGTCAGCGCTATGTGGATTGATGGTCGCGAAGTGACACTGAACGATCGCAATAAACAGCTGCATCATAAATACAGCCAAAAACCGGCCATCTAAGCTGGTTTAAAACAATAAAAAAGGCGACATTAGTCGCCTTTTTTATCGCCAAAACAATGGCTTGTTGTAGCCTTTAACCACCGGCCCATTTGATTTTGTAACCCAGTTTAGTCAGTTCTGCCGACACTGTGTCACGCTGATCTCCCTGAATTTCAATGACCCCATCTTTGACTGAACCGCCACAACCACATTTTTTCTTTAACAGGGCTGCGATGTCAGTCAGTTTGTCATGGGGCTCGGCAATACCGGCAATGGTGATCACCGCTTTGCCGTTGCGGCCTTTGGTTTCGCGTTTTAACCGTAAAAAACCATCACTAAAAGCGGTGCCGGCCGGTTTTTCAGTTTTGTCCGGTGTAACAGTGCCGCTGTCGGTGCTGTAAACCAAAGTAGACGACTGTTGTTGCCAGTCGCTTAAGGATATTTTTTTTGAACTCATTGTGGGAATACCTGTTGTGGCAGGGCGAATAATGGCAAGATAAAGCATCAGAGTGTTTCTCAGCAAGTCAGCCTCAGGCTGACCCGCTTATTTGCTGAAAAGTCAGGCAAAATCGTTGGTTTTTTAGCGGATTCTGTTAGACTGCTTCGGTTTTAGAAATCTGGATGGCTAATGTCTATTGTTACTTATCTTACCCAAAGTGGCTTATTACCAGCCGATATGGACGCCGCAAGCCGCAACAGCCTGCTGGCGGCAGTGGAAAAATATCAGAATGAACTCAAAGCTGCGGTAAAGAATGCCGATTTAAAGCTTGAAGTGCAGTGGCAGTATCAGGTACCGGAACTGGGTGAAGGTGGTTCTTGTTCTCTGTTTGGCCAGCTTGCCGCTGAACCTTATGATGTTTCGGCAATTCTGGGGGGCAAAACCCCGGCCAATCATGCGTTATTGGCAAGGCTGGGGGCTATCAGCCGTTATTATCAAAGCCACAGCCAAAGTAACTGGTTTGGCATTTATCAAAAACGGCAAAACAGCGCAGGTGAAACTGTGCTGGTAAAACTGAGTTATTTTGGTGAGCCTTCCCGCGCCGAGTTTCCGCTAACCACTGAATTTGCCGCTATCAGCAATAACAGCAGTGTAGGTTTGTCGGGTAAAGCACGTATTATTAACGACGTGCCTGCTTATCTGCAGCAGGGTGGGGAATATTACACCTGCGATCCAAAAGTATTGGCCGAAGCCTGTATTCCACTGTTTGCCGACAGTGGTGAGCTGGTGGGTATTATTGATTCAGAAGCTTTTGTCAAAGATCTGTTCCATCGGGATGAGCTGGCGCTGTTGATTGCAGCGGCTATGCTGGTTCCCGTTGTTTTTGCCGCTGCAGCTTAGGCTGCAAGTGGCCGGCACAGCAGCTGGCAGTTGCTGTGCGTCCGGTCGGTCGACCGGCTTTATTTTTCAACCGGGCTCAGGCCGGTTTTGGTTATGGCAGCAACACACAGGTAACTTGTTATGTTTTCTCATTTACAGCCGGTCGCAACAGACCCAATCTTAGGTTTAATGGCGGCTTATAAAGAAGATCCGAACCCACTGAAAGTTGATCTTGGCGTTGGCGTTTATAAAGACGAACAAGGCCACACCGCAGTGCTGGAATGTGTGAAAAAAGCGGAAAAACTACGGCTGGACCATGAAGACAGCAAAACTTATATCGGTATGGCCGGTGATTTAAGTTTTAACGCCCATATCGAAAAACTGGCGTTTGGCCCGCACAAAGTGTTGCTGGAAGGCCGCACCACTACAGCCCATACGCCGGGCGGCACCGGCGCTTTAAGAGTTGCCGCTGAATTTATTAAAAAAGCCAATCCTGATGCCACTATTTGGGTAACGAGCCCAACCTGGGCTAACCATATTTCGATGTTTCAGGCCGCTGGTCTGAAAGTAAAAGAATACGCGTATTACGACTACGACACCAAAGGCCTGAAAGAAGAGCAAATGTTTGCTGAACTGGCCCAGGTGCCGGCCGGAGACGTTGTGCTGGTGCACGCTTGTTGCCATAACCCAAGTGGGATGGATTTAAACTTTGCCCAGTGGCAGCGTTTTGCGGCGCTTGCCAAAGAAAAAGGTTTTACCCCGCTGGTTGATATGGCCTATCAGGGTTTTGGTTTAGGTCTGGACGAAGACACCAAAGGTTTACGTCACCTTGCCAATGAAGTGGAAGAGCTGATTTTATGTACGTCCTGCTCAAAAAACTTTGGTTTATACCGTGAGCGTATTGGTGCAGTTTCTGTGGTGACCAGCGACAAAAAAACCACGGACATTGCCCGCTCTAACCTGCTGGCCGTAGTACGTAGTATTTATTCAATGCCACCGGCGCACGGCGCTATTATTGTCAGCCATATTCTGGACAGCCAGGAGCTGACCGCTTTATGGCATCAGGAGCTGGCAACAATGCGTAACCGCATTAACGACTACCGTCAGCTGATCATCGATAAACTGGCAGCGGAAGGGGTCAAACAGGATTTTAGTTTTATTACCCGTCAGCACGGTATGTTCAGTTTCCTCGGTATTAACAAAGAGCAAATTGATCGTCTGCGCACTGAATACAGCATCTATATGGTGGGTTCAAGCCGCGTCAGTATTGCCGGTTTAAACCACAGCAATATCGATTATTTTGCCAAGGCTGTGGCCGCTGTATTGAAATAAAAGCGCGTCTGTCAGGCTTTCACTAAAAACAAAGGCAACTTAAGGTTGCCTTTGTTTTATCTGCTGTTTAAGTTTGTAGTATTCCTATCCGGCCGCAGTGGCGGTGTCAGTGCAAACAAAAACCAGCAGACAGCCATGGTTGCTGAATTTATCGCTGATATGGCTGCTCTGTGCGCCAGCGGTCAGTGCTGAACCCATCCGTGTTGTGCTTGAAGTGTCACCCCCTCATCAAACCTACAACAATGGCCAGGTCGCGGGCCTGAGCACTGCGGTGCTGGAGCTGATGCTGGCGCAGGCAGGGCTTCAACCCCGTTATGAGGTCTATCCCTGGGCCCGGGCTTTTCGTCTTGCGGCGTCTCATCCCAATATCCTGATTTATAACATGGCCCGTACGCCAGAGCGGGAAGGGCAGTTTGAATGGATAGGTAAAGTGGCCAGTTATCAGTTTGGTTTGCTGAAATTAAAAAGCCGCAGGGATATCAAGGTGCAGCAACTCAGTGATATTCATCAGTATGTAGTGGGCGCGCAGCGTGATGATTTTGCTGCCGACTGGCTGAAAAACGTGGCGAAACAACCAGTGCACCGGCTACAGCTACAACCCGATGTCGTGGAAACCTGGCGCTTGTTTGCCAAGGGCAAACTGGATCTGATGATTGATGACCCCAATGCCATTCAAACGATGTTGGATAAACATCAGCTGGCACCTGCAGATGTGCAGTTTGTGCTTTTTTTGCCTGAATTGAGGTTAGACAGCTGGATCGCCATTAAAAAAGGTTCGGATCCGGCTTTGGTGCTGCGCCTGCGTCAGGCTTATGCCGAAATTGAAGGTTCACCACAGCTGCAAAAAGTGCTGCGGCCAGAGCTGACTGGCACACTGACGGATCCCGCTTTTGCCCAGGCACACTGAATTTCCCCGGTAAAGCCGCTCTGTGCTGATGCAGGTATTGATGGCATTTACTGCCTTCGGCAGCCATTTTGAAAAAGCAGCGATGCTGTGCGCCTGAATGGTATTTTGCGGCTAAGCAGCAGAGCCTGGCGCAAAAGTAGCCTGCACTGGTCGTGCCTTTAAATGCTCCCGCCAATCAATCAGTTAAGCCTGTATCAAATTTTTGTCTGTTTTTTTCATTTTTATATCATGTTTCCATGATGGAAATATCAGCTTCTGCTCACTTTTCCGGCCATTTTTTTTAAAACTTTATGCCATACCCAATCCGCGGCTAAAACTGCTGGGCAGCACAGGGTGGTGCGGTAAAAACCTGAGGGTGCAGCGGGCAAGCCGTAACGAATAGCTTTTCGTTCCTTTCGCCAACTTTTCAGGAGAATAAAACCCATGGCACAAAATCTGTTAGCAAATCTGGCCGGCCTGTATTATCAGCAACTGGCCAAACAACTGAATAACCCCAATGGTTTTCAGGTGGCTACAGGCAGTACTCAGGTAATGGATCAGCCCACGCTGAACTCGGTGGCAGACAGCATTCCACTGCAAAGCCTGAACAATTCATTTAGCGGAAATCCGGTGAACACCTTTAAAGGCAACTACGGCAATGTGCTGAACGGCCTGGTGTCACCTTCTTATGTCAGTAATGCATTGGGTACAGCTTATGCGTCCAGCTGGCAGCAATATCAGTCACAAAACTCAGCGTCTTTGGATTTCTCCAGCCCAGACAAACTGCTGAGTTCACAACAGGCGCTGATGCGTAAATGGGGTGTGATTGACCAGATCCCATCCGGCACTGTGGAAGCCGGTGTGACTGCCCTGACGCAGGAAATCGACAATCCGGTGTCTGTTGCCGTGGCGCTTTGGCACTCCAATAACGGTAATCCTTATGGATTTACCCCGCCATCGGCCAATGTGGCTATTGCGTTTAACAACCCGTCACCTTGTTCTTTCCAGATCTCCAATCTGGAAAACAGCGCCGATTTATCTAACACCTGGGCCAAAGGCGCTTTTGGCTTTTTGTTTGATATTTTTGAGCTGGGTAACGAAACCTCCTACAGCAAAGAGTCCCAAACCTTTGTCAGCAGTGGTTTTAACCTGAATTTCAGCTGCCGGCAGGTCTCTATTGATGTCGGGCCTGTTGCTGTCGGGCAAGGTTTTAATGTGGCCGGCGTCAACTATGGTGCCTGGTATTCCTCAGATGCATTGCTCAGAGCTTTTACCTCACCCAATGACGCCACAGTGTGGAGCCGCGCCGCCGACTGGAATAAATATTTTGGCGGCAGCGGCACCTTTAACCGGGTAGTGACCAAGCTGTTTTTAGCGGACAACATCAACCTGACTATGAGTTCCACCGCTACTTTTTCATCTGAAGAAGTGACCAAACTGCAAACTGCGGCCGAAGGGGGCTTCTGGCCATTTTTTGTGGCCGAAGGCAGCGGTGGCAGTACCACCACAGTCACCCACAACAATGACAATACCATCACGGTAAAAACCAGCAGTCCTATTGGTGTTTATATCTTGCTGGGGGTTGCCACTGCTTCAATGAACGAACTGATGGGGCAGGGCAACTAAATGGTCTGGTTTGTTAATAATCAGTTTCAGGTGATCAGCGGTGGTGGCGTGCCTTATAACGTCACTATCCAGATTGATCAGGAAACCTGGGATGCTTGTGATGCTGACGTACAAACCGGTGTGCTGAATATTCTGGCCGCTTTGCCTATCCAGTTGCTCAGCGCCTCTGGCAAAGGCAACGGCATTAAACAGGAAGCACAGGGGCTGGAGTTTCACACTCAAACCAATAAAAGGTTGCAGTTTCCGGGTGGCACCATCAAAGATAAAACCTTTACCTTTGACAGATATGGGAAAGGCTGGGGGCACTAGGGGCTCCGTAGCCGCCATCCCTCTGTTTGGAATGGTGTTTATTGCGAAGTAGCGGTTAAAAACCATCTCCAGTGGAGATGGTTTTTTTATGTTGGTTTTAGCTGCCAGCTGAGGTTGTTGCAGCCGGGATTCGTTTGATTATCTTGAGTGCAACCACATAGGTGACATGGCCACGAAGCAATATCGGATCAATGCATCTGAATGCTCGTTGATATGGTAAATAGCTGTTATTAATGAGATTGTGTTAAGCCTTCGGCATAGCACGTATGCCGGGGTTCGCCCCAGCGGGCGAGTCACTTTTTGTGTCGACAAAAAGTGACACAAAAAACGACCCCGGTAAGCCTTCGAAAGCCCGCTAAAAATCAAAAGTTTGAGGCGCCGCCAAAACTCGGCAAGTGCTACCGTCACTTGCCTCAAACAGTTGGCGTCTTAAAACCTCAAACTTTCAATTTTTATCGGCTCGGCTTAAAGGGGAGTAAAAGCGCTGGATTGGTGATTTAGTTAGTTCTGCTTGCGGAAAAAACTAAAACAAAGCACATTTCAAGACCTCACCCCGAATGTGTTTGGAGGCATTTATGGTTCTGAGAATCGTGTTCTTGCTAGGGACTTTGATGTTAGTTTCATGTAAGGAGTCTCAAGCGTCAAAAGATCAACGGGATAACTTGTTTCAAAAGATATCGCCGGCGTCGGTGTATAAGCTGGTTGTTCCAAGAGATGATTCTGTAATAAAACAAGGCGTCCTCGGTGAGTCTATGCATAGCTGTTTGCATAGCGGCATTAGGCCGTTTGATGTGACATCCAAGCATGATCAAAAAACCTATTACTTTGAATTTGAGGATGGATATTCTTTCAGTCTCGATGTACACAATGATGTGATTTTTCAATTTATGATATTGCAAAAAGAAGAGTTGAGTATGAAAGGATTGACTGGAACATATGCTGTTAATTGCCCATTAAAACTTTTAGACAACAGCGACAATTCAGGACAACATTAAACTAATAAAGCCCCTCCGTTAAGGCACGGGCTTTGTTTTACCCGATGCCTTTGGCAATGCATTGGGTTCGCGAAATAGCTAATGTCCGGAAATAAGGCAAAGCAGAGATTCGTTTTTTCGAGTGTACCTGATCCAGACAGCCGCAATTCACTCAACACAGAAATTTCAAAGCAATACCGCTCTTGGCCCCGTCAAGCGAGCCGTCGTTTTGGCCGGTTTTGAGGTTTTAAGACGCCAACTGTTTGAAGCGGCTGACGCTAGCAGCCGCTGAGTTTTGGCGGCGCCTCAAAATTGGTCAAAACAGCGGGCTTTCGAGCGATCTCGGGGTGATTTCTTTGTGTCCCTTTCTTTGTCAGCAAAGAAAGGGACTCGCCCGCGGGGGCGAGACCCCGCATCCGCGCCATGCCGCAGGCATCAAATAAATCAATAATACCAGTAGGTTAAGTAAGCTCGCCTGCCGGGCGAAACCCGGCATAGCACCACCAGCTGCAAGCTGAAGACCAAGCCAGCGCCATGCCGCAGGCATCAAAAAAACATCCAAACCAGCCTGTTACAACAAACCAACAGCTTGTGCCGGCAGCACAAATAAAAAATCCCCGCAAAGCAGGGATTTTTAAAGCTCTTTGCTGCCAATGAACCCGCAGCGTTCTCAGCCAGCCACCAGGCGCAGCTTAGATTTTTTTATAACGAATACGGTGCGGCTCTAATGCTGCTGCGCCGTAAGTCGCCTTCACCCAGGCTTCGTAGTCTGAATAGTTACCTTCGAAGAAGTTGATTTTGCCTTCGTCGCGGTAATCCAGAATATGGGTAGCAATACGGTCGAGGAACCAGCGGTCGTGCGAGATCACCATGGCGCAGCCAGGGAAATCGAGGATAGCGTTTTCCAGTGCACGCAGGGTTTCAACGTCCAAATCGTTGGTCGGTTCGTCGAGTAACAGCATATTGCCACCGGCTTTGAGCAGTGCCGCTAAATGTACACGGTTACGCTCACCACCGGATAACTCACCGATAAACTTCTGCTGATCGTTGCCTTTAAAGTTAAAACGACCGACATAAGCCCGGCTTGGAATGGTGAAGTTACCAATTTGCAGCATGTCCTGACCGTTGGAAATTTCCTGCCAGACGGTATTTTTTGGATTCATATTGTCGCGGAACTGGTCCACGCTGGCCAGCTTCACTGTTTCGCCCAAAGAAATAGTGCCGCTGTCCGGCTGTTCAGTGCCTGAGATCATGCGGAATAAAGTAGATTTACCGGCACCGTTGGCGCCGATAATGCCAACAATGGCCCCTTTTGGAATGCTGAAACTTAAATCGTCAATCAGCACTCGGTCGCCATAAGATTTACGTAAATGGCTGACTTCCAACACTTTGTCGCCTAAACGTGGCCCTGGCGGAATAAACAGCTCATTGGTTTCATTGCGTTTCTGGAATTCCTGGCTTTGCAGTTCTTCAAAACGTGCCATCCGCGCTTTGGACTTGGCATGACGGCCTTTTGGATTGGTGCGCACCCATTCCAGTTCCTGTTTAATGGAACGCTGACGGGCGTTTTCGGTTTTTTCTTCCATCTGCAGCCGGGCTTCTTTTTGCTCCAGCCAGGAAGAGTAGTTGCCTTCCCATGGAATACCTTCACCACGGTCCAGCTCTAAAATCCAGCCGGCCACGTTGTCGAGGAAATAACGGTCGTGCGTGATGGCCACCACAGTGCCGGTGTAGTCGTGCAGGAAACGTTCTAACCAGGCCACAGACTCGGCGTCTAAGTGGTTGGTTGGTTCGTCCAGCAGCAGCATATCTGGTTTTTCTAACAATAAACGGCAAATGGCAACACGGCGGCGTTCACCACCCGACAGCACATCAATACGGGCGTCCCATGGTGGCAAACGCAATGCGTCGGCGGCACGTTCTAACATATTGTCGAGGTTGTGGCCGTCTTTGGCCTGAATAATGGCTTCCAGCTCACCCTGTTCGCGGGCCAAAGCGTCAAAGTCGGCATTTTCGTCGGCATAAGCGGCATAGACGGCGTCGAGGCGGGTCAGGGCGTGTTTAACATCGGCCACTGCTTCTTCCACCACTTCACGCACCGTTTTGCTCATGTCCAGCTCAGGCTCTTGTGGCAGATAACCAATTTTGGTGCCGGCCAGCGGTTTGGCTTCCCCTTCAAATTCTTTATCCACACCGGCCATAATGCGCAGCAAAGTGGATTTACCAGAGCCGTTTAAACCGAGCACACCAATTTTGGCGCCTGGGAAAAATGACAGAGAAATGTCTTTTAAAATGGTTCTTTTCGGCGGGACTACTTTGGAGACCCGGTACATTGAATAAATAAACTGCGCCATAACGCTTTCTTCCTGAACTGAGAAAAGTGGCCAAATTGTACGTTATTTTTTTCGCCAACCAAAGCTGACAGCAAAGCGGCTGCAATTAAATTCGCCAGCAACGCTAACTTTCTGGTCTAATAGCACATCTATTGCAAATTTCTTTGCAACTTCTTTTAGCTATTTATAAGGAAAGCGCCATGTCTGAGTACACTAATGATCCTGTTTTTCAAGAGTTTATTGCCGAAGCTCGTACCCAGGGCCAGGTTTGGGTGCTGGCCCATGGTGAAGATTTGTTGGTGGTGGAATCTGTTGATTTTGAAGACACCGACGTGATGCCGTTCTGGTCAAGCGAAGCCGCTGCACAGCTGCACTGCAGTGAAGAGTGGTCTGAATACAAACCAGAGCCTATTGCGCTGGATGTATTCTGTGAAGGTTGGCTCAAAGAAATGTACGAAGACGGCGTTTTAATTGGTACCAACTGGGACGAATCATTAAACGGCCCTGAAGTTGAGCCGCGTGAAGTGCTGGAAGCTTTGGCGCAAACCCAATAATTCCGGCCTGTTGCGCTAAAAAAGGAGCTTTTAAGCTCCTTTTTTATTGGCAATAAAAACCAGCTGTTACGACGCTGGTTTTGTTATTTCGGATGAGCCGCAAAAAAATCACGGAATAACGCCGGTTGTTCCGGCAACGTCAGGTCAATACCTGGTCTGAGTTCGGTCAGTAATAAATTAAAACAATCCAGTCTGGCTTGTTGTTTGTCGTTGCCGTCAATCAGATGCCAGGGCGCATGGGCTGTACTGGTCAGATCCAGCATCTGTTGTTTGGCCTGTTGATAATCCGGCCAGCGAGCTCTGTTACGTAAATCTTCGGCGGTCAGCTTCCAGCTTTTGGCCGGCTCTTCAAAACGGGCGCGAAAACGGCTCAGCTGCTCTTGCGCAGAAATATCCAGCCAAATCTTAATGATACGAATGCCTTCTTGCTGCAGACACAGCTCAAATTCATTAATTTGCCGGTACGCGCGTTGCCAGGCGGCCTCATCACAAAAACCTTCAACTCTTTCCACCAGCACCCGGCCATACCAGGAGCGGTCAAACACGGCCCAATGGCCATGCTGGGGTAAACGTTGCCAGAAACGTTGCAGCCAATGCTGCTGGCGCTCACTTTCATCAGGTGCGCTGATAGGCCAGACATGAAGCCAGCGTGGGTCCAGGCACCAGCCAATACGGCGGATAATGCCACCTTTGCCGGCGGCATCGGGTCCCTCCAGGACGATAACCACGCTCTGTTGTTGCCGGCCCATGGCTTGTTGTAATAACGCCAACTGATGTTGTAGTGCCGTAAGTTCCGCTTTTTTATCCATCAGAGGTTCCTTTTTATTGCTGCTGCCTTGATGTTAGCCGCTAACAGCCCGGCATCACAACGTAAAGATCTGGTAAAGAATGGCCTGCTGGCTTTTTACTTATTGCAAATGAGAAGAGTTCTCAGTAAGATTTGCGGCATTCGGTAAAACAGCAGGGCGGGTTGCTTTTGTCTGCGGTTGGTATGGGCGCACAAAGCGCAAAATTCAGTAAATTCATTCGGTTATTACATATATACAGCTCCATGCTGGTCGGGGTTTTGTTGTTATTTTTTGCTGCCACCGGCATCACGCTGAATCATCCGGAATGGCAAAACAAGTGGGGCGCCAGTTCAGCGCAGCAGCAGTTACAGCTGCCCCAAGCGCTGATGCAGCTGCACTGGAGTGACGATGAGCTGCAGCAGGCCAGGCAAGCAGAACAAATTGCACAGTGGCTAAGGGCAGAACATCAGGTGCAGGGTGCGGTGCTGAACTTCAACTTTGAACCGGACGAGCAGCTGCTGGAGCTGGATTTTAAAAGACCAGCCGGTTACAGCGCTGTGCTGGTCGCGCTTGAAAGCGGTCGGGTGGAACTGAGTACTGAATATGCCGGTACTCTGGCACTTTTAAACGATTTACATAAAGGGCGTTATGCCGGCGCCAGCTGGAAATGGCTGATAGACGCTACGGCAGTGGCTTGCCTGCTGTTTGGCATCAGTGGTTTTTATTTGTTGTGGCGCCAGCCTGCGCGTCGCAACAGTGGCGTTAATACCGCACTTTTTGGCGTTTTATTTGTGCTGATTGCTTATCTGGCGGCGCTGCATTAGCCAACAAAATAACCCAAATTCACAAAACAGCGGCGCTTAAAAACGCAGCACAAAAACACAGCTTTTAACTACAAAAAAAGGATCTCAGGTGATGAAGTTTGCCCCCCTTGCATTGTTGCTGCTCAGCTGCAGTGCCAGCGCTGCCGCCTCTTTGCATATTCAGCTGGAACTGCCCAAACCGGAACATGGCCCTTATCACCGGCCTTATGTGGCGGTGTGGGTGGAAGATGCTAATGAAAAGCCGGTGCGCTTGATTGAAATCTGGCGGGAAAAACCGGATTGGGTCAAAGATTTACGCCGTTTCTGGCGCAAAACAGGCCGTGCGGATCAGCCGTTGGTGGATGCCAGAACAGGTGCTACTAAAGGCCCCGGTCGTTATCAGCTGATCTGGGATGGCAAAGACGACACAGGCGTAGCTGTAACGCAGGGTGACTATCTGCTGGTGCTGGAAGCTGCGCGTGAGCATGGTGGCCGCAATCTGGTGAAACAGCCGTTTCGCTGGGATGACAGTGCCGTGGATATCCAGGTGAAAGCCGGTACTGAACTTGGCGAAATTATCTTAACTAAAGGAACAAACTAAGATGGCAATTGCAAAATTAACCGGACTGGCGGCGCTGCTCTTTGCATCGCAGTTGTCGGCTCATACGCTGACCGTGGTGCCTTCACATTATGTGCAATCTAAAACCGGCAGTTTTATCAGTGTGGATGTGTCGGCTTCCAATATGACTTTTCAGGCCGACAAAGGCATTGGCCTGGACGCTTTTTATGTGTGGTTGCCCGATGGCCGTAAAGTAAAGCCTGCAGCGGTTTATCAGGGTAAACGTAAATCTCAGGCTGAGGTGGAGCTGGCCACTGAGGGCACTTACCGGCTGGAGCTTGGTAACGGCAGCCGTTATTTCACCAGTTATGAATTAAAGGGTGAGCGCAAGCGGCTGATGGCCAATAAAAAAGAGCGTGCGGCAAAGTTACCTCAGAGCGCAGAAAAAGTAGTGACAACCCAAGGCAACAGCAGGGCGCTGGCTTTTGTCACAGTAAACAAACCGTCAGAGGCAGTGTTGGCGCTTCAGAATAAAGGGCTGGAATTTCAGTTTGACCGCCATCCGGCCGACATAGTGGCCGGTGAAGAAGTGACTGTCACTTTGCTAATGGATGGTAAGCCTGCAGCGGGGGTGGAACTTGATTTATCGCGCGAAGGTGAGTTGTACCGCAATGAGCCTGAGCGTAAGCATCACAAAACCGACAGCTCCGGCAAATTTGTGTTTAGCGCGCCTGTGGCTGGCCGTTATTTGCTGGAAGCCTCTTATCAGGCCGACATTGCCTCAGAACTTGCTGATAAAGTGCGGGAAGGGTTCACCTTAAGTTTTGAAGCCGCTTTGCCATAACAGCCGTTTTGCGCTAACCACGCGAAGAGCTGGCGGGTTTAGGCTGAAAATCCAGCAAAAAAGCCCGTTCTTGCGATAAAAAAAGGGGCCTGTATAGGCCCCTTATGCTGAGTGTAGACTGGAGTTGCGGATTAGTACTCCAGGCTTAACTCTTCTTCGTCATCCAGATCCAGCAGACGGCGCAGTCTTTTTTGCTCTAACAAATCGTCAATTTTACGTCTTGCTTCAAGCTTATGTTTATTCTTGCTTTCTTTGCCGCTTGTTTTACTTAGTTTCAATTCAGCTGCGATATCGACAGCGTCATAGTCCCCAGACATCATCTCTGCCATTGTTCTTACTTCCATGGTTTTTTTCTTGTTGCGCCCAGTGTTTTAGCGTTAAATTTTTCACCACTAAAGCAATTTATTCTTATCGTCACCATTAATTTTATTTATTTGTCTGCTAAGTTATTGCCTGTTATCGCAGTTATGGGTAATTCTGTCGGCGAAATCAGCAGCAGATAGTGTGAGCTTGCTGCTTTTGTGCACAATCTGACGACAGCTTGGCAGATCTGTTCAGCACCAGGTCACGTATCAGCTGAACTTGAACAGGAGAGAATTATGAAGCGAACTTGGATTTTAGGTGTGGGTGTTTTATTGCTGGGTCAAAGTGCGCTGGCGCAGGCCAGTCAATGTGGTGACATTCTGAGTCATTCGATGCAGCAATTGCGCAGCAAAGAAACGGTCGATTTATGCGAGCAGTTTAAAGACAAAACCCTGCTGATTGTGAATACCGCCAGTAAATGTGGTTTTACTCCGCAATTCAAAGAGTTACAGGCGCTGTCAGAAAAGTATGCCGATAAAGGTCTGGTCGTGCTTGGTTTTCCGTCTGATGACTTTATGCAGGAGCATGACGACGAAAACAAAACGGCTGAAGTTTGTTATATCAACTATGGTGTGAAGTTTCCGATGTTCTCCACCAGTGCAGTGCGCGGTAATGACGCCAACCCGATTTTTAAAGCTTTAATTGCCAAAACCGGGGAAAAACCGTCCTGGAACTTTAACAAATATCTGGTGAGCAAAGACGAACAAACGGTGCAGCATTTTGGCAGTAAAGTCAGCCCGCTGGATCCGGATTTTCTGGTGGCAGTGGAAAAAATGCTGACAAAATAACAGCCTTTGGCGCACTCTCGCCGGATGACGCCGGTGGTGCTGAGTGCCTTTAACAATAAAAAAGCAGAGTCTGATGGCTCTGCTTTTTTATTGGCTGTCTTTTTGTTGTAAAGCAGGGCGGATGGCGCAGCAGGATGTTGCTGAACAAGGCGCGCGCTTCTTTATGGTTGTGGCTTGCACCTTCACAGCACAAGGATTAATATCTCCTTTAGTTATTACCATATTCCATTATTGAATAAGGGCTATGATGGAGCTGATCCTGACTTTGCTGGCGGCGTTACTTATTGGTTTATGCCTTGGCCTGTTTGGCTCGGGCGGCTCCATTATGACAGTGCCGGTATTGCTCTATCTGCTGAAACTGCCTGAAAAAATTGCCATAGCCTCGGCACTTGGTGTAGTGGCTTTAATCAGCCTGGTGGCGCTGATACCTTATTTATACCGCCGGCATCTGCAATGGGTTTTGTTATTTAAACTGGCGCTGCCAGGTATGTTGGGCGCCTGGGTTGGTAGCTGGGCCAGTCATTTTGTCGCAGCCCAGTGGCAATTATTATTGCTGGCGCTGTTGATGAGCCTGAGCGCGCTGAATATGTGGCAACAACAGATCTGGCAATGGCCGCTCAAACGTAGCTGGCAAATTGTGTTGGTTGGCTTTTTGTTGGGTTGTCTGACAGGTTTTGTCGGCGTCGGCGGTGGTTTTTTGATAGTACCGTTATTACTGGCTGTCACCAGTTTAAGTATGTCAGCCGCTATCGCCACCAGTTTGGCGCTGGTGTTGTTGCAAAGCAGTGTCGGTTTTGTCGGGCATTACCAGCAACTGGCATTGCAGGGGCAACAGCTTGATTTAACACTGATTGGTATGCTGGGTGGGCTGGGTGCTTTGGGCAGTATGTTGGCGCTGGCGCTGCATCAAAAGCTGCCGCAGTCCTTGCTTCGGCGTATTTTTGCGTTGTTATTGCTTGGCCTGGGTACCAGTTTATTGTGGCGGCATTTTTTGTAGTAAGTAGCAACAAGGCCCGGTGAAATATAACCGGGCTTTAGTGAAACAAACCCGCAATTTGCGGGTCTTTTTAGAAACTTTATATTAGATAAATCTAAACTGAGGTGCGTATGACAGTAGAAAGAGCAATTCTGGCTTTTGCCGGTTTTATGGTGTTGTTAAGTCTGGTCCTGACCTACACAGTGCATGCAAACTTTGTCTGGCTGACCGTTTTTGTTGGTGCCAATTTATTGCAAAGTGCTTTTACCGGTTTTTGTCCGGCCGCTATTTTTATGAAAAAAGTGATGGGTTTAAAAACAGAAGCAGAAAAAGCCCGCGCAGTCTGAATCCGCTTTTGCTGCGGTTATTGCATCAAGCCGAGGGGGCTCTGTTTGCCGCCTGTGCAAGAGGGCACTCATTGGATGTTGTGCGTTGTTGTCATCAGCAAGGCACAACAGCCCGTGATCTGCAGTAACGCCTGAGCTGCAGCAAATACAGTGAAAGCAGCGTAAAACGCTCTTCAGGCAACAAACAAAAACCAGCGCAGGTCGCGCTGGTTTTTCCATTGAAACTTTGCTGTTAGCTGGCTTGAAAACCGCTATCCTCAACCTGATGTTTACTATTGGCCGCCACACGGGCCAATTCATCACAACGTTCGTTTTCCGGATGACCGGCATGGCCTTTGACCCAATGCCATTCAACCTGATGCTTCAGGCTGGCGGCGTCCAGCCGTTGCCATAAATCTTTGTTTTTTACCGGCTCTTTTTGGCTGGTGCGCCAGTTATTGCGTTTCCAGTTTTTCAGCCACTGGGTAATACCCAAACGTACATACTGGCTGTCGGTGGTGAGCACCACATGGCAGGGCTCTTTTAAACTCTCCAGGCCAACAATAGCGGCCATCAACTCCATTCTGTTGTTGGTGGTCTGGAGAAAACCACCGGACAGCTCTTTTACATGTTGTTGATATTTCAGTACCACGCCATAACCACCAGGGCCTGGATTGCCCAGACAAGATCCATCAGTAAAGATTGCCACAGTTTTACGCATCAACGCTTCCCAGGTGCTTAAACGGCGTATAATCTAACGCAAAAGCGCTAAAAAACGAATCGAAGATGGCAAAACGACAGATAATTCTCGACACCGAAACCACAGGCATTAACCCGCAGGACGGGCATCGTATTGTGGAAATCGGTTGTGTTGAGATGTTTAACCGCAGACTAACCGGCAATAACTTTCATATGTATTTAAACCCTGACCGCTTTATGGATCAGGAAGTTATTAACATTCACGGTATTACCAACGAGTTTGTTGCCGACAAACCACGTTTTCGCGACATTGCCCAACAGTTTTTTCAGTATATCCAGGGCGCTGAGCTGGTTATTCACAACGCAGCCTTCGACGTCGGTTTTATTAACCACGAATTTAATCTGCTGAATCCACCTTTGCCGCCGGTACACAGCATCTGTACTGTGCTGGACACTTTGGCCATGGCGCGCGATTTACATCCGGGGCAAAAGAACAACCTGGATGCGCTGTGCCGCCGTTATGATGTAAATAACAGCCACCGGACTTTCCACGGCGCCTTACTTGACGCCGAAATTCTGGCCGATGTGTATCTGGCGATGACTGGCGGTCAGGTCAGTTTAAATCTGGCGTCACATCAGGACAATGCTGAACAACAGCAACAACAACAGGTGCAGGGCCTTATCCGTCGTGCTGCTTTGCGTATTGTAAGTGCTTCTGCATCAGAGCTTGAAGCCCATGAAAAACGTCTGGATCTGGTGCAGAAAAAAGGTGGGAGTTGCCTGTGGCGAAGTTAATTTTAAGCTGTTTCATACTGTTCAGTTGTGGTCAGTTTGCATTTGCACAAAGCGCTACTGAAAATGTATCGGGCCAGGCTACCACAGCCACACAAACCACCACCCAAACGACACAAGCAGAGCCTGAACCAGAAAGGTCCGGTTTGGTGGAATTGCCCGATATTTCCGCCAGTAATCAAATTCCACTGTTAAACAACAGATTCCGCATAGATTTTGAAGTCAAAGAAATCACTTTGGTGTTCTTTCGCAAAAGAGGCACACCTTCAGTGGTGCTGGTAAAACCGGACGGCAGTAAAATTTACTGGCGCAATGCCAAAGAACAACAAGTGGTTTGGCATGATGACAAAACCTATGATCTGATTAAAATCAGCAATCCAACCCCTGGACCTTGGCAGGCGATAGGGCAGATCCTGCCGGAAAGCCGCATTATGGTGTTAACCGATATTGATTTGGAGGTAGATAAACTGCCAACAGATTTGATGGTCGGGGAGACACTCAAAGTCACAGCCCGGCTGACCAATGGCGGCAAACCCATTAATGCACGGGATTTTCGTGATATTCTTGAGCTGGATGTGCTGCTGATCAGTACCCAGAAGCCGGAGTATGACAATCATTTACAGACAGTGATTGAATTTACTTCCTTTAAAGATGACGGGAAAAACTTCGACGAAAAGCCCAGAGACGCCATTTTTACCGGTGAATTTAAACTGGATTTTCCGGCCGGTGAGTGGATCCCCAAATATATTGTGAAAACCCCGCTTTATACCCGCGAGTTGATCCAGGATCCTATTCTGGTGCATCGCACGCCGTTGGCCACTGAAGTGAAAGAAGGCGCGACAGAACAAGACAAACATGTGCTGACCTACAGCATACTGCCAGGCCCGGCTGTCGGCGATAAAGTGTCATTGCAGGGACGCATCCGTTTCCCCAGTGAAGAAGTACAGAGTTTTACGCTAGGGGAGCAGGAAGGCAACAGCCGCATTTTGCCTATTGTGAACGCAGGTTTTGGCACCTACCGCATTGAACATACCATGTTCGGCAAAACCAGCACCGGGCGTGATTTTGTTATGGCGTTGCCTGAAGTGACTTTTGCCGCCACAGGACCAAAACTCGAAGTACCAGAGGTGGATGATGCCACAGTGGCCGCCGTCAAAGCGCAGGCGGCACAAGATGGTGCTGTGGTCGCGGGCGGGGAAGCTGGTGCAGAGGCTGGTTCGGCCACTGAAAGCAAGCTGGCAGTGGATGTGGCCAAAACTGCGGCTTTGGCTGCAGGCACTGAAACCGTGGCAGAAGAAACAAAACCTTTTCCGATTTTTTCGGTGATATTGTTAAATCTGGCCATTCTGGTATTTGGTGGTGGTGCAATTCTGCTGCTCGTCAATGACAATGCAAAATCATCTTTTGGCATGTTATTGGCTAAATTAAATCCTGTGGCCCTGCTCAAACACAAAAAAGCACAAAAAGCGGCGCAGGCTGCAGCAACGGATGCCGGGGGAAAAACGACAGAACAGGCTGGGAAAGCTCAAAAAAACAGCGGGAATGATGATATTTTAGACCTTTCGCTACCGGATGATTAAGCTTTAGCCAAATGCACCAAAAAAGAGGTTGACGGCCTTTCGGTGAATCCGTATTATTCCCGCCGCAACGCAGCATACCCAATTGAAAATGCTGTATTGCTTGGCGCGGAGCGGTAGTTCAGTCGGTTAGAATACCGGCCTGTCACGCCGGGGGTCGCGGGTTCGAGTCCC
>Ga0209207_1000431_pt1 | contig 26092 bp, 17 predicted proteins | sample SaghotsprinmetaG_FD_184140 | JGI IMG/M metagenome (GOLD analysis project Ga0209207, IMG submission 184140) | Hot spring microbial communities from South Africa to study Microbial Dark Matter (Phase II) - Sagole hot spring metaG (SPAdes) (version 3) | ecosystem: Environmental > Aquatic > Thermal...
GGTTCCCTCGCTCCATCACCGCTCCAGGGGCACGCCGCGAAGGGCCATCCCTGGCCCATCGCGGCTCTCGCGGCATCCATGCCGCTCAACCCCTTACGCGGCGATTCCACTCGGCCTCCTGATGGGGGCTTGGGCGTCGCCTGTGCCATTGCAGTTAAAGAGCAAAAGCAAAAGCAAAAACTACAGACACCACTCTGTGTGTGTTGAAGAAAATCTTGCAAGCTCGCGACTCGGTCCCGTCAGGAGGCCGAGCGCAGGTGTTGCGCAGGGGGACGAGCCGCATGGATGCGGCGAGAGGCTTAAAGGGCCAGGGATGGCCCTTGTAAGCCGGCCCCCGGAGCGGCACCGGAGCGAGGGGAGTTTCGCGCAGCGAAACCCGGATGTCGGGTGCCCTTCTCTTTGGTTACTTTCTCTTGGGCAAGCAAGAGAAAGTAACGCGCCCGTGAGGGGCGCAACCCAAACGGCCAGTACACGCGACAATCGGCTGTGCCACGGCATTAGCGGCGCCGCACACAAACTTGCCAGTCCGGTATCTAAAGTACCTTCCCCGCAGCAATACAGAGAGCCACAAAAAAGCCCGCCGGATGGCGGGCTCGATTGCGCTGCGGCTAGGGCTTAGTTGCCGTATACCGGGAACTTGGCGCAGACCGCCTCGACCTGGGCACGCACGCGGGCCTCGACGGCTTCGTCGCCCAGGTTGGCGAGGATCTCGCAGATCCAGCCGGCCAGCTGGCGGCATTCCTCTTCCTTGAAACCGCGGGTGGTCACGGCCGGGGTGCCGATGCGCAGGCCCGAGGTGACGAAGGGCGAGCGCGGGTCGTTCGGTACGCTGTTCTTATTCACGGTGATAAAGGCGCGACCCAGGGCGGCGTCGGCGTCCTTACCGGTGATGTCCTGCTTGATCAGGCTGAGCAGGAACAGGTGGTTCTGGGTACCGCCGGAAACCACCTCAAAGCCGTTGTCGATAAACACCTGGGCCATGGCCTGGGCGTTCTTGATCACCTGGGCCTGGTATTCCTTGAACTCCGGCTGCAGGGCTTCCTTGAAACACACGGCCTTGGCGGCGATCACGTGCTCCAGCGGGCCACCCTGGCCACCCGGGAATACGGCGGAGTTGAACTTCTTCTCCAGGGCCTCGTTGGCACGGGCCAGGATCAGGCCGCCGCGTGGGCCGCGCAGGGTCTTGTGGGTGGTGGTGGTGACCACGTCGGCGAAGGGGACCGGGTTGGGGTACAGGCCGGCGGCGACCAGGCCGGCGACGTGGGCCATGTCGACGAACAGGTAGGCACCGACCTTGTCGGCGATGGCGCGGAAACGGGCGAAGTCCAGCACCTGGGAATAGGCGCTGAAGCCGGCGATGATCATCTTCGGCTTGTGCTCCACGGCCAGGCGCTCGACTTCGTCGTAGTCGATCAGGCCGGCGTCGGTGATGCCGTACTGTACGGCGTTGTAGATCTTGCCGGAGAAGCTGACGCTGGCGCCGTGGGTCAGGTGGCCGCCGTGGGCCAGGCTCATGCCCAGTACGGTGTCGCCGGCATTCAGCAGGGCCATATACACGGCCGAGTTGGCCTGGCTGCCGGAGTGCGGCTGGACGTTGGCGTAGTCGGCGCCGAACAGCTCCTTGGCGCGGTCGATGGCCAGCTGCTCGACGATGTCGACGTATTCACAGCCACCGTAGTAGCGCTTGCCTGGATAGCCTTCGGCGTACTTGTTGGTCAGCACGCTGCCTTGGGCCTCCATCACCGCCGGGCTGGTGTAGTTTTCCGAGGCGATCAGCTCGATATGGTGCTCCTGGCGCTGGGCTTCCTGCTCCATCGCGGCAAACAATTCGGCGTCATAACGGGCAAGAGTCAAATCACGGCTGAACATGGCATTCCCCTGAGAAAATCAGCTGGGCGGTAGAAAGAGGGGGCGAATTCTAACCCATCCGGCGCCGGCAGGCATATGAGCCTTGATCATCTGGCGGACAAGTGGGACTCATGGGGCAGCCTCAAGCCTCAAGCCTCAAGCCTCAAGTAAGAGCAAAGGCTTAAGGGTGCCCGGCCAGCACCACACTGAGTCGCTTGCAGCTTGCAGCTTGCAGCTTGCAGCTTTAGCTGAGCATAAACAGCGCGGTGCCGCTGAACAGTGAGGTGAACTGGGCCGCGCTCATGGGCCGGCCGAGCAGGTAGCCCTGCACTTCGTCGCAGTCGTGGCCACGCAGGAAGTCGAGCTGGGCCAGGGTTTCCACGCCCTCGGCGATTACCGTGAGGTTGAGGCTGTGGGCCATGGCGATGATGGCTCGGGCGATCTGCCCGTCCTGCTCACCGTGGGGCAGGCCGTCGACGAAGCTGCGGTCGATCTTCAGCACGTCGATGGGGAATTCCTTGAGGTAGTTCAGCGAGCTGTAGCCGGTGCCGAAGTCGTCGATGGCGATGCACAGGCCCAGGCGCTTGAAGCTGGCCAGGGTCTGCATGGCGCTGGCCACGTCTTCCATCAGGATGCTCTCAGTGAGCTCAAGCTCCAGGCAGGCGGCGGGTATGCCGGTGTCCTGCAGGATGGACGCCAGACGCTGTTCCAGGTCGCCTTCGCTGAACTGGCGGGCAGAGAGGTTGACCGAGATTTTCGGGATGCGGATCTTCGCTGCGTGCCACTTGCGCAGTTGCAGGCAGGCCTGGCGCAGCACCCAGTCGCCGACCTCGACCACCAGGCCGAGCTCCTCCAACACCGGGATAAAGTCATTTGGCGGCACCAGGCCGCGGGTGGGGTGCTGCCAGCGCAGCAGCACTTCGGCGCCGGTCAGGCGCTTGCCGTCGCCGGAGAACTGCGGCTGGTAGTAGAGCAGGAACTGGTCCTGCTCCAGGGCATGGCGCAGGTCGCTTTCCAGTTCCAGGCGGGCCAGGGCGCTGGCGTTCATGTCGGCCTGGTAGAACTGGAAGTTGTTCTTGCCGCGTTCCTTGGCGTGGTACATGGCGGTGTCGGCGTTCTTCATCAGCTGGCTCAGTTCGTTGCCGTCCTGGGGGCTCAGGGCGATGCCGATGCTGGCGCTGACGAAGAACTCGCGGCCTTCGAGGATAAAGGCCGCGGCCAGGCTGGCGAGGATCTGCTCGCCGACATGGATGGCGCGGGTCATGGCCACTTCGCGGCTGGCCTGGGGCTGCAGCAGCAGGGTGAACTCGTCGCCACCCATGCGTGCCACGGTGTCATCCTCGTTCACGCAGCGCAGCAGGCGCTGAGCCACTTCCTTGAGCATGCGATCGCCGGCGGCGTGGCCCAGGGAGTCGTTGATCGGCTTGAAGCGGTCGAGGTCGAGGAACATCAGCGGTACCCATTCGGCGTGCCGCTCGCCATGCTGCAGGGCGCTGTGCAGGCGGTCCTGGAACAGGGTGCGGTTGGGCAGCTGGGTCAGGCCGTCGTAGTAGGCCAGGCGGTGGATGCGCTGTTCGCTGGCCTTGCGCTCGCTGATATCGCTGAAGAAGCACACATAGCTGACCAGGTCGCCGTCCTCGTCCTGCACCGCAGTGATGCCGACCCAGGCGGGGAAGGTGTCGCCATTGCGCCGCTTCAGCCACACCTCGCCCTCCCAACTGCCATGCTGGTTGAGCTGGCGAATCACATACTGCAGCTGGTTGGCCTGCTGGGTGTCGGCGGTGAGCATGGCCGGCAGCTGGTCCAGCACTTCCTCGGCCCGGTAGCCGCTGACCCGGCTGAAGGTGGCGTTGACCTGGACGATATAGCCGGCCGGGTCGGTAACCAGAATGGCCGCGGTGGAGTGCTCGAACACCGTGGCGGCCATGCGCAGATCCTTCTCGGCGCGGCGCTGCAGGCTGGTATCGCGGCCGACGCCAAGCAGGCCCTCGAAGTGGCCGCGTTCATCCCACATGGGGGCCAGGCGCAGCTCCACGGGAATCTTGCGGCCGTCGGCGCGCAGGCAGTCGAAGCTGAACAGCTGCGGCTGCAGGGTGCGCCGCAGCTCGGCCAGGCGCTGCGGGCTGCTCAGGGCCTGGCGTACCTTGTTCATCAGTTCGTAGACCTTGGCCAGCTGGCGCGGGTTGGCAACCAGGCTGTGGAAACCCTGCTGCAGGGCCCAGTCGCTGTCATAGCCGAGTACGCTCTGCACCGAAGGGCTGACATAGTTGAGCTGCAGGTCGCTGCCGGTGGAGAAGATCACATCGCTGATGCTCTCGGCCAGCAGGCGGTAGCGCTGCTCGCTGGCGCGCAGCGATTCGCTGCTGTTGATCTGCTCGGTGATGTCCTTGGCCACGCCGATCAGGCGGCTGACCCGGCCCTGGGCGTCATGGCTCAGGGCCTGCTCGCGGATATCGAAACGGTGCCAGCTGCCGTCGCGGTGGCGCCAGCGCAGCACGAACTGCATCAGCTGGCGCGGTCCCAGCACCTGCTGGATAGTGCGCATGCGCTGGTACAGTTCGACATCGTCCGGATGCAGGATCTTCTCCCACAGGCGCTCGCCCATGGCGCGCAGTTCGGCCTTGCTGTAGCCCAGCTCGGGGCCCAGGTGGTTGTTGCTGTACATCACCCGCTTGCCGGGGATGTCGTGCACATAGATGGTGTCCGGCACGCTCTTGACCACATCGGACCAGAAGCGTTCGCGCTCGATCAGTGACAGCTCGATGCGCTTGCGGCTGGTGATATCGCTGATGCTCAGGGTCACCGCGTCGAGGTCGCGGGGGTCTTCCGGCAGGCGCAGCAGGGCCCAGAGATGGCGCTCATGACCCAGGGGCGTGACGATGCGGGTTTCCGCCTCGACCTGACCATGGCCATCGAGAAGGGCCACCAGCAGGCGCATCAGCAGGCCATCCTCCTGCGCGGCGTCGCCAAGCAGAAGCAGCTCGGCTGCCTGGGCACTGCTCTGAACATCGAGAATGCGTTGGGCCACCTGGTTGGTTTCGGTGATGCGCAGCCGGCTGCCGAGGGATTCCCAGGCCCGGGGCTGCTGTTCCAGCCAGGCTGGCAGCTGGCTGCTCTGGCGCAGGCCCTGGGCATAGAGATAGGGCGGCAGGGCGCTGAGGTCGAGCACGCACAGGGCGGTGCCGGTGCCTTCGAAGATATCCTGGTAGCGGCGTCGCGCCTGTTCCAGGACCTGGGTGGCCTGCTGCTCCTCGGTGACGTCGCGCAGTACCCAGACATAGCCCTGGTGGGCGCTGTGTTCGCCCAGGTCGCTGCGGCTGATGTCGAACAGGCGCGGGCTGCCGTTTTGCTGGATTTCCACCAGATCGGCGTGGACTTCCTGGTTGGCCTGGGCATGCAGCAGCAGCGGATCCAGGCGCGGCAGCAGCTTGAGCAGGTGCCAGCTGGGCGCATCCTGGCTGCTCAGGCCGAACAGGGCCTCGGCCTGGGGGTTGAGGTACTGCAGCTGGCCCTTGGCATCGGTGACCAGCACCCGCTCCTCGATGGCGCCCAGCACGCTGGCGGCCTGGCGCAGGGAGTCGCGCGAGGCCAGGTTGAGGCGGCGCAGTTCGCGCTGCTCGCGCAGCAGGCGGTAAAGGGCCAGCAGGGCAAACAGCGCGCACAGGGTAAACAGCAGGAACTTGCTGGCCAGCTGCGGCAGCTGCTGGGCGCGTACCTTCTGCGGATTGAACAGGGCGCGCAGCTGCCAGTCGCTGCCCGGCAGGGGGCGGATCAGGATGGTCTGGGCCAGGTTCTGCGCGGTCACCGGCGGGTAGTAGGGGCGCGGCGTGCTGCCAGCATCATCCTGGCGCACGATGGCGCGGCGGCTGGGGCGATCTTCCAGCAGCCAGCGGTACGGGCTCTGATGATGTTCGTCGAACCAGCCCTGCAGGGCCGCACTGGCCAGGCGCAGTACCCAGTAGCCGCTGGCGTCCGGCTGGGCCAGCAACAGATAGAACTGGCCGTCGCCCACGGTGCTGAAGGCATAGTGGTAGGGCATGTCCTGCAGCCGCTCCGGCAGCTGGGCGAGAAAGGCGGCATCCTGGTTGTCGCTGCGGCTGTCGCCGAGCAGCAGGCCGTCCTGATTGAGCCAGGCCAGGCTGCGCAGGTTCGGAAACAGTGCGTTCAGCTGCTGCTGCAGATGGCCCGGCGGGCTATCCGCGCCCTGGCCCTGGGCGCTCAGGATAACCAGCGCCGCCTTGGCCTTGAGGTCCATATTCAGGTCGATATGGTTGGCCAGCTGCTCGGTGTAGACATGGCTCAGCTGGCGCTGGGCCTGTTCCAGTTGCGCGGCCTCCTGGCGCAGCTGCCAGAGCAGCAGGGCCAGCATCAACAGCACCAGCAGTACCAGCACGCCACGGGCCGGGCCACGCCAGGCCGGTACAGGCGAAACATCGGCGGCGGGCGGCAGTGATGACGGCGAAAGGTTCGACAAGGCCTGGGTCCTGCGGTAAAGGCACGCGCTACCCATCAGTCTGAGTTGGCGTGGGGCGGATTTGGCAGCGCGCAAGCATGCCATAACTGTGGCGAAGTGCCAGCTGTGACTGCTGCGCGGTTTGTCCGGTCGTCGCCACCCGGAGCGTTTGTGCCTGCCGGCCGGCTGTCTGGGTCAGGCATGCAGGGCAGCAGGCGGGCGGGCGCGAGTGCCTATATAATGTGCCCCCTGTGCCGTCGCGGCAGGCTGCTGTCGACCTTTTTCTCTGTCATCTGAACCCGGGATATCCATGGCTCAATACGTCTACACCATGCATCGGCTGAGCAAAGTAGTGCCGCCGAAGCGGGAAATCCTCAAGAACATCTCCCTGTCCTTCTTCCCCGGCGCCAAGATCGGCGTGCTGGGCCTGAACGGCGCCGGTAAGTCCACCCTGCTGCGCATCATGGCCGGGGTCGACACCGAGTTCGATGGCGAGGCGCGGCCGATGCCCGGCATCAATGTCGGCTACCTGCCCCAGGAGCCGCAACTGGACCCGAACAAGACCGTGCGCGAAGTGGTGGAAGAGGCGGTGAGCGTCATCAAGGACGCCCAGGCGCGCCTGGATCAGGTGTACGCCGCCTACGCCGAGCCGGACGCCGACTTCGATGCCCTGGCCGCCGAGCAAGCCAAGCTGGAAGCCATTCTGCAGGCCAGCGACGGGCATAACCTGGAGCGCCAGCTGGAAGTGGCCGCCGATGCCCTGCGCCTGCCGGCCTGGGACGCCAAGGTGGCCGTGCTCTCCGGTGGCGAGAAGCGCCGTGTGGCCCTGTGCCGCCTGCTGCTGTCGGCTCCGGACATGCTGCTGCTGGACGAACCGACCAACCACCTGGACGCCGACTCGGTGGCCTGGCTGGAGCGCTTCCTCCACGACTTCCCCGGCACCGTGGTGGCCATCACCCACGACCGCTACTTCCTCGACAACGTCGCCGGCTGGATCCTCGAACTGGACCGCGGCGCGGGCATTCCCTACGAGGGCAACTACTCCGGCTGGCTGGAAGCCAAGTCCGAGCGTCTGGCCCAGGAATCCAAGCAGCAGTCGGCCCATGAAAAGGCCATGAAGGACGAACTGGAGTGGGTGCGCAAGGGCGCCAAGGCCCGTCAGTCCAAGTCCAAGGCCCGTCTTGCGCGCTTCGAGGAGATGCAGTCGCAGGAATTCCAGAAACGCGCCGAGACCAACGAGATCTATATCCCGGCCGGCCCGCGCCTGGGTGACAAGGTCATCGAGTTCAAGAATGTCTGCAAGGGCTACGGTGACCGCCTGTTGATCGACAACCTGTCGTTCAGCATGCCCAAGGGCGCCATCGTCGGCGTGATCGGCGGCAACGGTGCCGGTAAGTCGACCCTGTTCCGCATGCTGATGGGCAAGGAAACCCCGGATTCGGGCAGCATCGAGATCGGCGATACCGTGCAACTGGCCTGCGTGGACCAGAGCCGCGACGATCTGGACGGCAGCAAGACCGTGTGGGAAGCGGTGTCCGACGGTTTCGACATGATCAAGATCGGCAACTACGAGGTGCCGTCGCGCGGTTATGTCGGGCGTTTCAACTTCAAGGGCGGCGACCAGCAGAAGTTCGTCAAGGATCTCTCCGGGGGGGAGCGTGGCCGCCTGCACCTGGCCCTGACCCTGAAGCAGGGTGCCAACGTGCTGCTGCTGGACGAACCGTCCAACGACCTCGACGTGGAAACCCTGCGCTCCCTGGAAGAAGCCCTGCTGGACTTCCCCGGCGCCGCCATCGTGATCTCCCACGACCGCTGGTTCCTCGACCGCGTGGCCACCCATATCCTCTCCTACGAGGACGATGGCAGCGTGGTGTTCTTCGAGGGCAACTACACCGAGTACGAAGCCGACCGCAAGAAGCGCCTGGGCGACGCGGCCAGCCAGCCGCACCGCGTGCGCTACAAGAAGCTGGCGCAGTAAGCGCTCGCTGTACAAGAAAACGGGGCCTGCGGGCCCCGTTTTTTATAAGGCGTCCGTTGGCGGTGATCGTGCCGCGTGCGGGCAACCCGTCCAGGCCTCACGCCGCGTTAACTGCTGTACCTGGTCGGCTATTTATGTTTTTGCACCAAAAAGATTCATCAAGGCGACATTTTGCCCTGTTATGGGGCTTTTTCTGCTGATAGAGTGCCGGCCTCTTTCCGCGCCCTGTGGCGTTACCTGTCGTTGAGGCCTTCGCTCATGTCCCAATCCGTCGACCAGTTCCTGGCTGCACTCAAGCAGCGTGACCCCGATCAGCCCGAGTTCCACCAGGCGGTGGAAGAGGTGGTGCGCAGCCTGTGGCCTTTTCTCGAGGCCAACCCGCGCTACCTGCAGACGGGGATTCTGGAGCGCATGGTCGAGCCGGAGCGGGCCATCCTGTTTCGTGTGCCCTGGGTCGATGATGCCGGCCAGGTGCGGGTCAACCGTGGCTACCGGGTGCAGATGAGCAGCGCCATCGGTCCGTACAAGGGTGGTCTGCGCTTTCACCCCTCGGTCAACCTGGGCGTGCTCAAGTTCCTGGCCTTCGAGCAGGTGTTCAAGAACTCCCTGACTTCCCTGCCCATGGGCGGTGGCAAGGGCGGTTCGGACTTCGACCCCAAGGGCAAGAGTGAAGGCGAAGTGATGCGCTTCTGTCAGTCCTTTATGAGCGAGCTGTACCGCCATATCGGCGCCGATCTGGATGTGCCGGCCGGTGATATCGGCGTCGGTGGTCGCGAGATCGGCTATATGTTCGGCCAGTACAAGCGCCTGTCCAACCAGTTCACCTCGGTACTCACCGGCAAGGGCCTGAGCTACGGCGGCAGCCTGATCCGCCCGGAAGCCACCGGCTATGGCTGTGTGTACTTCGCCCAGGAAATGCTCAAGCGTGTGGGGCAGGGCTTCGAAGGCAAGCGGGTCACCATCTCCGGCTCGGGCAACGTGGCCCAGTACGCCGCGCAGAAAGTCATGGAGCTGGGCGGGAAGGTGATTTCCCTGTCCGACTCCGAAGGCACCCTGTACGCCGAGGCGGGCCTGAGCGACGAGCAATGGCAGTACCTGATGGAGCTGAAGAACCTGCGCCGTGGCCGACTGAGTGAAATGGCCGCGCATTACGGCCTGCAGTTCCTGCCCGGTCAGCGCCCCTGGTCGTTGGCCTGCGATATCGCCCTGCCGTGTGCCACGCAGAACGAGCTGGACGGCAACGATGCTCGCGCCCTGCTGAACAATGGCTGCATCTGCGTGGCCGAGGGCGCCAACATGCCCTCGACCCTGGAAGCGGTGGACCTGTTTGTCGAAGCCGGCATCTGCTACGCGCCGGGCAAGGCCTCCAACGCCGGTGGCGTGGCCACTTCGGGCCTGGAAATGAGCCAGAACGCCATGCGTCTGCACTGGACGGCTGGTGAGGTGGACGAGCGCCTGCACGGCATCATGCAGAACATCCACCATGCCTGCGTGCACCATGGCGAGGAGAACGGCCGTATCAACTACGTCAAGGGCGCCAATATCGCCGGTTTCGTCAAGGTGGCCGAGGCCATGCTGGCGCAAGGCGTGGTCTGACCGGGCTAGCCTGTCCGGCCATCCGCTAACAGGCTGTTGAAAAACTATCTGCGTTGCCATTGCTGCGTTAAAAACAGGCTCAAAATGCTCATTTACAGCTCGTAAACTCCGCTTTTTCGCCTGTTTTTGCCTTGCACTGGCTGCCTCGCCTACGTTTTTCAACGGCCTGCAAAGCCAGCCCATGGGCTGGCTTTGTCGTTATTGCGGGCCATAAAAAGTGAGCGAATTACTGACCGGCATCAGTGTCCAACCCGGTGTAGCCATCACACTGTCAGCAGTGACCCCGAGGACAGTCCCATGCCCGCTTTCGACCCGCAAACCGCGCTCTATACCCTGCTCAACGAATACAGTGCCCGCGCCAACGCCATTCGCCAGGACCTGGCGCGCAGCCATTCCCCGGACTTTGCCGAGCAGGCCAGTCAACGGCAGAACGATGAGGTGCTCGAAGCCCTGCTGGCCGAAGCCGAGGCCGGTATGCGTCAGGTCGGCCTGGCCAAGTTGCGCTTGGCTGAGGGTCAGTACGGCCTTTGCCTGCGCTGCGGTGAGGCGATCAACCCGGCGCGCCTGCAGGCCATGCCGGCCGCCGAGTATTGCCTGGGTTGCGCCGATCGGATCGAGCAGGGCTGACCTGCTCTGCAGCAGGGCCCTGGCCCTGCCGATCAGTCCCCGCGAATTTCCCCCAGCAGGCGCCTGGCCGCCGTTTCCGCCGCATCACTGTAGGGCCGCAACACGTTGGCGGCACCGGCGCTTTCCAGGGCTTCGGCATCGCCGGCGCGGAAGGCGCTGAGGGTGATCCGGCCCTTGAAACCATTGCCGCGCAGGGCCCGCAGCAGAATGGCATTGACCTCGCGCTGGGGGATGGTGCTGATCATGGCCTGGGCATAGCCCAGGGGCAGGTGTTCGAGAAAGTCGCTGTCCTCGGCATCGCCATAGCAGGCGCTGAGCCCTTCATGGCGTGCCTCGGCCAGGGCGCCAGGGTCGAAGTCCACACCCAGTACGCGTAATCCGCCAGCTTCCAGTTGGTGGGCCAACTGGCGGCCATAGCGGCCCATGCCATAGATGATGACCTCGGCGTGGGTGTCCTGCGGGTCGCTGTCGTTGGCATTTTCCCGGTGCGGGATCTGCCGCTCGAAGATGCCCAGCCAGGGCGCCAGGCGATCGAACAGCGGCTGGGAGTAGAGGATCATATAGGTCGACAGGGTGATGGTGATCAGCCCCACCAGGGTGGTCAGGCCCAGTGCATCCTGGCCGACATGGCCCAGACCAATGCCCATGGCGACGAAGATGATGGAGAACTCGCTGATCTGCGCCACGGTCAGCCCGGCCATAAAGCCGGTGCGCTTGCGATAGCCCATCCAGCCCATAATGGCCATGACGATCAGCGGGTTGCCGATCAGCACGAAGGCCGACAGCAGCAGGGCGCTGCCGATCTGCCCGTGGATATGGGCAAAGTCCAGTTGCAGGCCCAGGTGCAGGAAGAAGAACAGCAGGAGGAAATCGCGCAGGCTGGTCAGGCGGCTGGCCACCGCCTCGCGCAGGGAGGTGGAGGCCAGGGAGAAACCGGCCAGGAAGGCGCCGATTTCCTTGGACAGGCCCAGGGTGTCGGCGCCGGCGGCCAGCAGGATGCCCCAGGCCACCGCCATCAGCATCAGCAGTTCCGGTGAGCGCGCCATGCTGTCCAGCAGTTTGGGCAGCACATAGCGCATCAGCAGGAACAGGCCGGCCAGGCTACCCAGCAGGGTGGCCGCCAGCAGCAGCGGGTGCATCCCCGGTTCTTCTGCGCTGCCGGGCTGGTACAGGTTGAGGCCGAGCATGGCCAGCACCACGGCGATGTCCTGCACGATCAGAAAGCCCATGGCGATACGCCCGTGCAGGGAGTCGATCTCGCCTTTGTCCGAGAGCAGCTTGACGATGATGATGGTGCTGGAGAAGGTCAGGGCCACCGCCACATAGAGCGCGGTCATCAGCTCCAGGCCCAGCAGGTAACAGAGGATAAAGCCGAAGACGATGGTAAAGCTCAGCTGCCCCAGCCCCGTGGCCAGCGCCACCGGGCCCAGGGTGCGGACCAGGCGCATGTCCAGCTTGAGGCCGACCACGAACAGCAGCACGGTGATGCCGATTTCGGCGAGCAGTTCCAGGGGCTCGTTCTCGCTGCTCAGGCCCAGAATGGCCGGGCCGGCGAGGATGCCGACCAGGATATAGGCGATGATCAGCGGCTGGCGCAGCTTGACCGCGATACCGCCAACCAGGGCGGACAGGGCCAGCAAGATGGCGACTTCCTGGAACAGGTTCATGGGCAACTCCGTTAGCGGGCATGCCACGCAGGCACCCCGCATGATGAACGCCTGCGTGGCATACCCGCCTCCCTCATCCGGCGCTTTGCGCCACCTTCTCCCGCCGGGAGAAGGATTCAAGGAAGGCGTCGCTACGCGACTTTCGCGCTAAACAGGCCGGCATTGTAGAAAAGTCGATGGCGCCGCGCTTGCGATAGATCAAGCATATCGCTTGTGGCGAACCGGCGATGGGGCGATCATTTGCCCAGCTCTCCCGCCCAAGGATTTCCAATGCCTGACTCCGTTGCAGCCCACCTGCGGCTGGCGCCCGATGCCCTGACCCGTCCCTTCTCCCCCGAGCAGTTCAACTTCACCAGCACCGATGACCTAGAACCCTTCCGCGGCGTACTGGGCCAGGCCCGCGCGGTGGAGGCCCTGCAGTTTGGCGTGGCGATGCCGCGCCCCGGTTACAACGTTTTTGTCATGGGCGAGCCGGGCACCGGTCGCTTCTCCTTCGTCAAACGCTACCTCAAGGCCGAGGCCAAGCGCCTGCACACCCCGGCCGACCGGGTCTATGTCAACCATTTCGACGAGCCCCGCGAACCCCGCGCCCTGGAGCTGCCGGCGGGCAGCGCCGGGGACTTTATCGCCGATATCAACGGCCTGATCGACAACCTGCTGGCCACCTTCCCGGCGGTGTTCGAGCACCCCTCGTTCCAGCAGAAGAAGAACGCCATCGACCGCGCTTTCAACAAGCGCTACGACCAGGCCTTGGACGTGATCGAGCGCCTGTGCCTGGAAAAGAGCGTGGCCCTGTACCGCGACAGCAGCAATATCGCCTTTACCCCCATGCTCGATGGCAAGGCCCTGGACGAGGCGGAGTTCGCCCAGCTGCCGGAGGCCGATCGTGAACGCTTCCACGCCGATATCGCCGGCCTGGAGGAGCGCCTCAACGAAGAGCTGGCCAGCCTGCCGCAGTGGAAGCGCGAGTCGAGCAACCAGCTGCGCCAGCTCAACGAGGAAACCATCACCCTGGCCCTGCAGCCGCTGCTGGCGCCGCTGTCGGAAAAGTATGCCGACAACGCCGGAGTCTGCGCCTACCTGCAGGCGGTGCAGGTCAACCTGCTGAAGACCGTGGTCGAGCAACTGGTGGATGCCGAGCGCGCCGATGCGCAGACGCGCAAGCTGCTGGAGGAGCAGTACAGCCCCAGCCTGGTGGTCGAGCATCATGCCCAGGGCGGCGCGCCGGTGGTGTTCGAGCCGCACCCGACCTACGACAACCTGTTTGGCCGCATCGAGTACAACTCCGACCAGGGCGCCCTCTACACCAGCTACCGGCAGCTGCGCCCCGGCGCCCTGCACCGCGCCAATGGCGGTTTTCTGGTGCTTGAAGCGGAGAAGATGCTCGGTGAGCCCTTCGTCTGGGAGGCGCTCAAGCGCGCCCTGCATTCACGCCAGCTGAAGATGGAATCGCCCCTGGGCGACCTCGGTCGTATCGCCACCGTGACCCTCAATCCGCAGGTCATCCCGCTGCAGCTCAAGGTGGTGATCATCGGCTCGCGCCAGCTCTACTACACCCTGCAGGACCTCGACCCGGACTTCCAGGAGATGTTCCGCGTGCTGGTGGACTTCGACGAGGACATTCCCCTGGTCGACGACAGCCTGGAGCAGTTCGCCCAGCTGATCAAAACCCGCACCTCGGAGGAGGGCATGGCGCCCCTGACCGCCGCGGCGGTGGCGCGGGTGGCCACCTACAGCGCGCGCCTGGCCGAACACCAGGGGCGCCTGTCGGCGCGCATCGGTGATCTGTTCCAGCTGATCAGCGAGGCTGACTTTATCCGCCAGCTGGCCGGCGAGCCGCACACCGATGTCGGCCATATCGAGCGCGCGCTCAAGGCCAAGGCCACCCGCACCGGGCGCGTGTCGGCGCGGATCATCGATGACATGCTGGCCGGCATCATCCTGATCGACACCGCCGGCGCCGCCGTGGGTAAGTGCAACGGCCTGACCGTGCTGGAGGTGGGCGACTCGGCCTTCGGCGTGCCGGCGCGCATCTCCGCCACGGTCTATCCGGGTGGCAGCGGCATCGTCGATATCGAGCGCGAGGTCAACCTGGGCCAGCCGATCCACTCCAAGGGGGTGATGATCCTGACCGGCTACCTGGGTAGCCGCTATGCCCAGGAGTTCCCCCTGGAGATCTCCGCCAGCATCGCCCTGGAACAGTCCTACGGCTATGTCGACGGCGACAGCGCTTCGCTCGGCGAGGTCTGCACCCTGATCTCGGCCCTGTCGCGTACACCGCTCAAGCAGTGCTTCGCCATCACCGGCTCGATCAACCAGTTCGGCGAGGTGCAGGCGGTCGGTGGGGTCAACGAGAAGATCGAAGGCTTCTTTCGCCTGTGCGAGGCGCGGGGTCTGACCGGCGAGCAGGGGGTGATCATCCCGCACTCCAACGTCACCACCCTGATGCTCGACGAGCGGGTGCTGCAGGCGGTGCGGGCCGGGCAGTTCCATATCTATGCGGTGCGCCAGGTGGACGAGGCCCTCAGCCTGCTGGTGGGCGAGGATGCCGGTTCGCCCAACGCGCAGGGCCAGTTCCCCGCCGGCAGCGTCAATGCCCGGGTGGTGGAGCGCCTGCGCGATATCGCCGCCATGGGTATGGACGATGGCGCCCAGGATGAGGCGAAGAAGGAGGCCGAGGCGCCGGCCAAGGTGAAAAAGCCCCGGGCGAAAAAGCCCGAGGCTTGACCCCTGCGCCCCTCGCCCGCAGGTGGGAGAGGGGCAGCGAGGCGGGGCCAAGTCGCCTGGTGGCTGATCAGTCACTGAGCGAATCCCGTCGCGCTCCAGTCAGCGCCTGGCGCAGCCGCTTTTCCAGGCGCCATCCACAGAGTTATCCACAGCGGCAGGGGATAACCCCGGCTTCCCAGTCGGGCGATTGTGGGTGTAGGCTGAAAGCCTGACCACGAGAGGGACGCCGCCATGTCGCGTAGCCTCAGTCTCACCCGTCACTGCCTGGGCCTGGACACCCGTATCGAGTGTCTCGTGCTGCCCCTGGCCGGCGACACCGGGCTCTGGACCCTGATCTGCGCCGCCGGTATGAGTGGTGCGCAACCCTCGGCGATTCGCGCCCAGGGCCCATTCCACGGGCCTCTGGCGGCCGAAGGGGTACTCGCCGGAATCGCCGACAGCCTGCAATTGATGGGTTATGAACCCTGCACCGATGTGCCGATCTGGCGCCTGCATATCCAGGCCGAGCTGCGCCGCCTGAATGGCGAGCGTGGGCGCAGCCTGGGCTGCTTCCAGTTCAAACCCGATCTCTAGACGCCGGCCTGGTCAGGCTTTAAGCGCCGCGCGCCAGGCCCCGTAACCCGTGGGGTATGGCCATTCATCCTGAGTCTGCACACAAGGTTATCCACAGTTGCCGTGGATAAGCTTTGCGGGTGCCGCCTGGCTTGTTTAGCCCAAGCCGCTGGGTATACTCGCCGGCAGTTTTCCCACCCCGGTGAGTCTTTGATGGAACGCTTTCTCGAAAACGCCATGTACGCCTCGCGCTGGCTGCTGGCGCCGATCTACTTTGGCCTGTCCCTGGCCCTGTTGGCGCTGGCCCTGAAGTTCTTTCAGGAGGTGTTCCATATCCTGCCCAATGTCTTTGCCATGGCCGAGGCTGACCTGATTCTGGTGCTGCTGTCGCTGATCGACATGGCCCTGGTCGGCGGCCTGCTGGTGATGGTGATGATCTCCGGCTACGAGAACTTCGTGTCGCAACTGGATATCCGTGAGGGCACCGAGAAGCTCAGTTGGCTGGGCAAGATGGACTCCAGCTCGCTGAAGATGAAAGTGGCTGCTTCCATCGTGGCCATCTCCTCCATCCACCTGCTCAAGGTGTTTATGGATGCCAAGAACATCCCGGACAACAAGCTGCTCTGGTACGTGATCATCCACCTGACCTTCGTCGGCTCGGCCTTTGCCATGGGTTTTCTGGACAAACTGACCAAGCACGACTGATTCAAGCCTGTCTGCTGTGCCCTGAACCGCCCGGCCGTGATTAACGGACGGGCGGTTTGCGTTTGGGCTTGTGCTTTCTCTGTCTTGTACAAAAATTGAGTTTGTATAGATTTTTGTATAGATTCTGCCTCGGAGGCACTTGCCATGAACTTGCACGATCTTTCCCGTCATGCTCACGCCGGACATATCGACGCCCTTAACCTGATCTCCATCGAGGGCGGTATCTACCTGCTGGAGGCGCAGATGGACGGGCGTCCCCATCCCCTGCTGGGCGATGGCGGTCAGACCCTGCACCTGCGCTCGGTGGAGCATGCCCGGGACCTGCTGCACAGCCTGCCGCGGGTGCCCTTTCATCTGGTGCATGCGGTGGTGCATGACGAGATGTGCGGCATGCAGGATGGCACCCAGGATTGCCTGCGGGTGCCGATTGCCATGCGTTCATCCTGGTAGCTGCGCTTGCCCTCGACCCTGCCCACGGCCCTGGCCGTGATCGATATCAAGACCACCGGGCTGCATCCGCTGCGCGATGGCATCTGGGAAGTCGGCCTGCTGCTGGTGGATCAGGGTGAGGTGGTCGAGCGCAGGCACTGGTTGCTAGACCCGGGACAGCCCTTGCCTGTCAGTGTCTCCCGGCTGTGCGGGGTGCTGCCGGCCGAATTACGCGAGCAGCCGCGTTTCGTCGAGATTGCCGAGGTTTTGGCCAGCTGCCTGCAGGGGCGGGTGCTGGTGGGGCAGAACCTGCGTTTCGCCCATGCCTTTCTGCGCCGTGCCTATGCCCGCCTCGGGCAGCGCCCGCGCTGGCGTCAGCTGTGCACCCTGCAACTGGCCCGCGCCGTGTGGCCGCAGTTGGCCGACCACGGGCTGGATGCCCTCTGTGCCACGCGGCAGATTCCACGCTTTATCCGCCAGCGCGCCTTGCCTGATGCCGAGGCCGTCTGGCAGCTGCTGCAGCAGCTACAGGCCGAGGCGCCGGCCGCGCAGGTGCCACAACAACTGCGCAAGGCCGCCGTGCCGCGCTACCTGAATGCCGAGCGTCTGCGCGCCCTGCCTGAGCGGCCTGGGGTCTACTACTTCCATGGCGAGAACCAGGCCCTGCTCTATGTGGGCAAGAGCCGCAACCTGCGTCAGCGCGTGCAGTCGCACTTCCAGAATGACCACAGCAGCCGTCGCGCCCTGCAGATGGCCCAGCAGGTACGCGATATCCGCGTACGGCCCACCGCCGGCGAGCTGGGTGCTTTGCTACTGGAAGCTGCTGAAGTGAAGCGCCTGTTGCCGCTGTACAACCGTCAGCTGCGGCGCCAGCGCGAGCTGCTGACCTGGGCGCTGCCCGCCACCGAGTCTGGCATCGCGCCGCAGCTAAACGGGCTGGAACAGTTGCCGGCCGGTATGGCCCATACCGGGTTGTTTCGCTCGCGGCGCCAGGCCCAGAGCTGGCTGCGGCAGATGGCTCGGGAACGCCAGCTGTGCCTGCAGCTGCTGGGCCTTGAGTCCGGCCAGGGTGGCTGTTTTGCCGCGCAACTGGGCCAGTGTCGCGGCGCCTGTTGTGGCCGCGAGCCGCGTGACGAGCATGATGCGCGCCTGCTTGAAGGCTGCGAGCGCCTGCGTCTGGCCAGCTGGCCCTGGGCCGGCCCGGTGGCCCTGGTGGAACGCGATCTCCGCCATGATTACTGCCAGTGGCATGTGCTGGATCAGTGGCGCCACCTGGCTACCCTGGATGATCCGGCGCAGCTGGAAACGGCCCTGCAGCAGCCGGCCCAGCCCTTTAGCCTGGACGCCTATCACATCCTGCTCGGCCATCTGCGCCGTCACCCCGATACCGAGGTTGTATTGCTATGAATGTTCGCCGCCTGGCCCTGATCCTGGGCGATCAGCTGTCCTTCGACCTGCCCAGCCTGCAGGCCCTGGACCCGCAACAGGATGCCGTGCTGCTGGCCGAGGTGGCGGCGGAAACCGACCATGTGCCGCACCACCCGCAGAAGATCGCCCTGATCTTTAGCGCCATGCGCCACTTTGCCGAGGCCTTGCGCGGGCGCGGCTGGCGGGTGCACTACGTCAAGCTGGATGACCCGGACAACAGCGGCTCGCTACCCGCTGAACTGCAGCGTTGGGCGACGCAGTTGCAGGCGAGCGAGGTGCATCTCACCGAATGCGGCGACTGGCGAGTGGAGGATCAGCTCAGGCACTGTGGCCTGCCGCTTATCTGGCATGCCGACAGCCGCTTTATCTGCGCTCGTGACGAATTCGCCCGCTGGGCCGAGGGTCGCAAGCAGCTGCGCATGGAGTTCTTCTACCGCGAGATGCGCCGTAAGACCGGCTTGTTGATCAATGGCGACGGCACCCCGGTGGGTGGCGCCTGGAACTTCGATGCAGAAAACCGCAAGGCCCTGCCCAAACAGATCAAGGCGCCCATGGCCGCGCGCTTTCCTGCCGATGCCATGACCCAGGAGGTGCTGAAGCGGGTGGCGGCGCGCTTTAGTCATCACTACGGCAGTCTTGCAGCATTTGATTACCCGGTGACCCATGCCGAGGCCGAGGCGCTGTGGCAGCACTTTCTCGACTTCGCCCTGCCGGCCTTTGGTGATTATCAGGACGCCATGGCCATCGGCGAGCCCTTTCTGTTCCATGCGCGGATCAGCGCCGCGCTGAATATCGGCCTGCTGGATGTGCGCCGCCTGTGCGCCGATGTCGAGGCCGCCTACTGGCGCGGCCAGGTGCCGCTGAACGCCGCCGAAGGCTTTATCCGCCAGCTGATCGGCTGGCGCGAATATGTGCGCGGCATCTACTGGCTGCATATGCCCGAGTACGCCCAGCGCAATGCCTTCGGCAATACCCGGGGGCTGCCCGAGTTCTACTGGACCGGCAAAACGCGGATGAAGTGCATGAGCCAGGCCATCGGCCAGACCCTGGAGCATGCCTATGCCCACCATATCCAGCGCCTGATGGTCACCGGCAACTTCGCCTTGCTGGCCGGTATTGCCCCCACCCAGGTCTGCGACTGGTACCTGGCGGTGTATATGGACGCCTTCGACTGGGTCGAGCTGCCCAACACCTTAGGCATGGTCATGCACGCCGATGGCGGCTACCTGGGCTCCAAGCCCTATTGCGCCAGCGGCCAGTACATCAAGCGCATGTCCAACTACTGCGGCGACTGCGCCTACAAGGTCAGCGAAAGCGTCGGTGAGCAGGCCTGTCCCTTCAATGCGCTGTATTGGCATTTCCTGATGCGCCATCGCCCGCAGCTATCCGGCAACCATCGCTTAGGCATGATCTACCGCGGCCTGGACAAGATGAGCGAGGCCAAGCAGCAGGGCCTGTGGGAGCGTGGCGAGCAGCTGCTGGCGCGGCTGGATGCGGGCGAGGCGCTGTGAAAAAGGCCGAGTTGCCGGTCAAGACCTGCCGGGTCTGCGGGCTGCCTTTTACCTGGCGCAAGAAGTGGGCACGCTGCTGGGACGAGGTGAAGTACTGCTCTGAGCGCTGCCGCCGACATCGCTCCGGAGCGCCCGGCGGTTAGAGCGCCAGGGTGCTTTGTGCTAGGCTGGCCGACCTTTTTCAAGCCAACTAGCGGAGCTGTGCAATGTCCGAACTCGAATTTTCGACCGATGAATCCCGTGTCAGCTATGGCATCGGTCTGCAACTGGGCGGCCAGCTGCGTGACAACCCACCGCCGGGCGCCAGCCTGGAGGCGATCATCGCCGGCATCAGCGACGCCTTCAACGGCCAGCCGAGCCGCGTCAGCGAAGCCGAACTGTCGGCCAGCTTCAAGGTGATCCGCGAGATCATGCAGGCCGAAGCCGCTGCCAAGGCCGAAGCGGCTGCCGGTGCCGGTCTGGCCTATCTGGCCGAAAACGCCAAGCGCGAAGGCGTCACCGTGCTGGCCTCCGGCCTGCAGTACGAAGTGCTGAGCGCAGGCAGTGGCGCCAAGCCGTCCCGCGAAGACAGCGTGCGCACCCACTACCACGGCACCCTGATCGACGGCACCGTGTTCGACAGCTCCTATGATCGCGGCCAACCGGCCGAATTCCCGGTTGGCGGTGTGATCGCCGGCTGGACCGAAGCCCTGCAGCTGATGAATGCCGGCAGCAAGTGGCGCCTGCATGTGCCGAGCGAACTGGCCTACGGTGCCCAGGGCGTCGGCAGCATCCCGCCGCATAGCGTGCTGGTGTTTGACGTGGAGCTGCTGGACGTCCTGTAAGCCCGTTGCGATCTGCTGCGCGTCGGCCCTCCTGCGTTGGAAACAGGTTCGAAATGCTCATGTACAAAAGTACACTCCGCTTCCTCACCTGTTTCCGCCTTGTAGGGCTCTAGCTCGCGAGATCTTAGTTTTAGGCACTATCTATCGCGGGCATGGCCCGCTCCTGCGAGGCTGCAGGAGCGGGCCATGCCCGCGATGCATTTAAGCCCAGTGTCAGGGGCGCAAGGCCCGGGCGTAGCAATAGAGAAACAGGTTGCGCACCAGCTCCTTGAGCACCAGCGGCTCGCTGGAGTTCAGCTCATGCAGACCCAGATCGCCCTGATCGCGTAGCTCATCCAGGGCGGCTTTCTCCAGCACGGCACATACGGCGCCGGTATCTCGGTTGAGAATGCGCAGGTAAGGCTGGGGCCGGTCCAGCCAGGCGTCGATCAGATAGGTCATGGCGAGTCTCCCTTGAAATGGTCTAGGTGAGAATAATTCTTATTGAATTAATAGCAAGTGATAATCGTTACCGATTGTCGCCTGCAGCGCCGCTCCACTTTCCCCGCCAGCTGCTACAACTAAACAGTACAAAGCCGCCCCGCGCCTCAGTCTGTTATCGGCATCTGCCCAGGGAGAACCGCCATGCCGCTTGTCTGCGTCTTGCTCCTGTTGCTGGCCCTGGCACCTGTGCCGGGCCGCGCGGCGGATTTTCCCGAGCGCCCCCTGACCATGGTGATCGGCTATGCCGCCGGTGGCAGCACCGATATCCAGGGGCGGGTGCTGGCCGAGGTGCTGGGCGAGTTGCTTGGCCAGCCGGTGCAGGTCAGCAATATTCCCGGTGCCGGTGGTGCGGTGGCGGCGGCCATGCTGGCCAGCAGTTCGGAGCAGGGCCATGTGTTCCAGTACGGCATTTCCTCCACGATCAGCATCTCGCCGCTGCTGGCGCCGGCGTCCTATGACCTGGACAGCTTTATCTATGTGGCCGGCCTGTCCCTGGATCAGTCGGCCTATGTCACCGGCGGCCAGAGCGGCTTTCGCGACTGGCCCAGCCTGCTGCAGCACCTGCGCGACAATCCAGGCCAGGTGTATGTCACCCAGACTGCCGAAGACCGCCTGCTGACCCGCGCCATTGCCAAGCGCGAGGGCCTGCAGCTGCGCATCGTGCCCACCTCCGGCGGTGCCGGCATGGCGCCCCTGGTGATCTCCGGCGAGGTGTTCTTTGCCTACAGTGGCGGCACCCATACCGCCTACACCGACTCGGGGCAGATGCGCGTGCTGGCCAGCCTGGCCGAGGAGCGTCTGCTCGGTTACCCCGAGGCCCCGACCCTGCGCGAGCTGGGCTATGACCTGGCCCTGCATGCGGTGCGGGTGGTCACGGTGCCGGCCGACACCCCGACCGAGCAGGTCGAGGTGCTGGCGGCCGCGCTGCAGGCGGCGGCGCGCGACCCGCGCTTTATCGAAGTGACGGAAAAACGCATCCGCCAGCCGATCCGCTTTATGCCGGGCGCCGAGGTTCGCGCCATGCTCGATAGCCAGGTGCGCGACTATCGCCAGTTGATCGAGGAAATTGGTCCGCAGTAAGGCACTCGGCGCGCAAGTTGCAACGCTGTCTGGGGGCAGGCTGTTGATCGCCGTTTTTTGCACCCTCTGGGTGCACTTACTTATTTTCGAGCCAGGAGGTGGCCGATGAGTCCACGACGTTTCTTGTTGCTCTGCTGTCTGCTGGGCTGGTCCGTACTGAGCTGGGCCGACAGTTTTCCCGAGCGGCCGCTGACCATGATCATCGGCTATGCCGCCGGTGGCAGCACCGACCTGCAGGGCCGGGTGCTGGCGCAGGTCCTTGCCGAACAACTGGGCCAGCCGGTACAGGTGCGCAATATTCCCGGCTCCGGCGGTGCGGCGTCGGCCGCCATGCTGGCCGGCAGCCGCGAGCAGGGCTATGTGTTCCAGTTCGGCGGCTCCTCGGTCAACAACATCTCGCCGCTGCTGGCGCCCACCTCCTATGACCTGGACAGCTTTATCTACGTGGCTGGCCTGTCCCTGGAGCAACCGGCCCTGGTCACGGGCGCCAGGGGCGATATCCGCGACTGGCCCGGACTGCTGGCCTATCTGCGGGCCAACCCTGGCCAGGTCTATGTCACCCAGGCGGCCGAGGACCGTTTGCTGATGCAGGCCATTGCCAGGCGCGAGGGCCTGCAGCTGCGCATCGTGCCCACCTCCGGCGGCGCCGGCATGGCGCCCCTGGTAATTGCCGGCGATGCCCTGTTCGCCTACAGCGGCGGCACCCATACCGCCTACACCGATTCGGGGCAGATGCGTGTGCTGGCCAGCCTGGCCGATGAGCGCCTGCTCGGCTATCCCGAGGCGCCGACCCTGCGTGAGCTGGGCTATGCCATGGGCCTGCACACGGTGCGCATCGTCAGTGTGCCGGCCGATACCCCGGCCGAGCAGGTCGAGGTGCTGGAGCGCGCCCTGGAAGCGGCCAGCCGCGATCCACGCTTTATCGAGGTGACCGAGGAGCGCATCCGCCAGCCGGTGACCTTTATGCGCGGCGCGGCGATCAAGCCTATGCTGACAAGACAGATGCAGGAGTATCGGCAGCTGATTGATGACATCGGTTTGCAGTAGGGCGCAGGGACCTCCCCACCATGCAGTCACCCTGAGGCACACAGGCTGATGAGTCGAACGGCCAAGGCAGACAAGGCAGCATCGGCACGGGCCGCGCGTTGGGAGCTGAAGTTCTCCACCCGCGTTGCCCTGCTTTTCGGCATGCTCGGCATGGTCGCCATCAGCGTGGTGATGATCTATTCCCTGCGTACCGCCCAGGACAACCTGCAGAGCGAAATCAAGAACAGCCTGGCCCAGCACCAGCGCAGCATCGTCAGCCTGATCGAGACACGCCTGCAGCTGCTGGAGGTCTACCTGCACAGCGCCTCGGCGCGGCGCACGGTCACAGCCCTGTCCGAACAGGCCCAGCCGGTGGAGCAGATTGCCGCCGACGTGGCCTTTATGTTCCAGGACGCCAATATCGACTCGCGCCTGGAGATGTTCTTCCTCCTCGACCCTGCCGGCAAGCTGGTGATGGACGCCGGTTTGCCGCTGTTCGATATCGCCCCGCTGGTGGCCGCCCTGCGTGCGCCCATCCATTACGCCCATGGCTGGAACCTGGTGCTGGCCGGCGAGCAGAGCGCCCTGCTCAAGGCCACACCGATCTTCGATCCGGCCACCATCCAGCTGCGCGGCTACCTGTTCGTCGGCCTGGCCCTGGGCCAGAACCGGCGCCTGGTCAGCGAGCTGCTGGCTGGCAGCAACCTGGATCTGCTGGTTCTGGGGCATGCCCAGACGCCGCTGGTCTGGCAGGGGGAAAGCCAGCTGGCCCTGCAGGCCGAGCGGCCCCTGGCGACCCTGGAGCAGGACGAGAACGGCCTGTATATCAAGCGCGCGGCCATCCAGCTGGCGGGCACCAACGAACCCTTCTGGCTGAGCCTGGGCGTGTCGGACAACCGCTTCGCCTCCATCTACTCGGCCTACTTCAACTCCTTTCTGCTGCTCTCGGGCGGCTTCCTGCTGCTGTTGCTGGCGGCGGCCTGGTTGCTACGCATCAGCCATGACCGCGCCATCGGTCAGCTGCTTGGCTTTATCGAGGCGATCCAGGCCGGTGACCGTGGTCGCGCCTTTCGCCCCACCGGTATCTACGAGTACAACCGGGTCGGCTTCGCCATGCAGCACATGGTCGAGGACCTGCATGTGGCGGCGGCGGTGTTCGAATCGGCCGAGGGCATGGCGGTGACCGATGCCCGCCATCAGGTGTTGCGGGTCAACCAGGCCTTTACCCGCATCACCGGCTATGCGGCGGAAGATGTGGTGGGCCACAGCCTCGACTTTATGCTGGTGCAGGCCGGACACGACCTGCTGCGCGAGGCCATTCTCGCCGCGCTCACGCAACAGGGCGCCTGGCAGGGCGAGCTGCTCGGGCGGCGCAAGAACGGCCAGCAGTACCCGCAGTGGGTCAGCATCACCGCGGTGCGTGGCGGCGGCGAGCGGCAGGTGCTCAACTACGTGATCACCCTGATCGACACCACCCAGCGCAAGGCCGCCGAGCAGCGTATCGAGCAACTGGCCTACTACGACCCGCTGACCAATCTGCCCAACCGCCGCCTGCAGCGCGAGCGTCTGGAGAAGGCCCTGCTGGCCAGCGCCGAGAGCGGCCAGTATGGCGCCGTGCTGTTTATCGACCTGGACGACTTCAAGACCCTCAACGATGCCCGCGGCCACGATATCGGCGACCAGTTGCTGCAGCAGGTGGCGGTGCGCCTGAGTGGCTGCGTGCGCCACAGCGACAGCGTGGCGCGTATCGGTGGCGACGAGTTCGTGGTGTTGCTGGAGGAGTTGGGGCTGGACCAGCAAAGCGCCGCGCAGCAGGCCGAGCATATTGCCGACAAGATCCTGTTCAGCCTGCGCCAGCCCTTTCGTATCGGCCAGATGGAGCACTTCAGCACCCTCAGTATCGGCATCTCGGTGTTCCAGGGCGGCGCCCAGCAGGTGGATGAGCTGCTCAAGCAGGCCGACCTGGCCATGTACCAGGCCAAGGCTGCGGGGCGCAATCAGCACTGCTTCTTCGAGCCGCAAATGCAGGCCCGGGTGCTGCAGCGCGCCAGCCTGGAAAGCGATCTGCGCCAGGGCCTGCTGAAAGGCGAATTTATCCTCTACTACCAGGCGCAGATCGAGCAGCAGGCCGGCCTGTATGGCGCCGAGGTGCTGCTGCGCTGGCAGCATCCCGAGCGCGGCCTGCTGGCACCGGGGGAAATCATTCCGGTGGCCGAGGGCAGTGGCCTGATCCTGCCCCTGGGCGAGTGGGTGCTGGAAACCGCCTGCGCCACCCTGGCGCAGTGGCGCCGGCGGCCGCAAACCCAGCACCTCAGCCTGTCGGTCAATGTCAGCGCCAAGCAGCTGCAGCAGGTGGATTTCGTCGAGCAGGTGCTGCATATCGTCAAGCGCAGCGGCTGCGACCCGCAGCGCCTGAAGCTGGAGATCACCGAGAGCATGCTGCTCGATGGCCGCGAGGCGGTGATCGCCAAGATGGCCCGGCTCAAGGCCCATGGCGTGCGCTTTTCCCTGGACGACTTCGGCACCGGCTACTCGTCGTTGTCCTACCTCAAGAGCCTGCCCCTGGACCAGTTGAAGATCGACCGCTCCTTCGTCAACGACCTGCTCACCGACCCCCTGGATGCGGATATCGCCCGCACCATCGTCTCCCTGGCCAGGGCCCTGAAGCTGGAGGTGATCGCCGAAGGGGTGGAGAGTCTGGAGCAGTGCGAGCGCCTGAGCAGCTTTGGCTGTACGCGCTTCCAGGGCTACTACTTCGGCCGCCCGGTGCCGCTGGAGCAGCTGCTGGTGGGGGAGGTGGTGGAGAGTCGCTAGCCGGCGGCGAGGCCAGGTGCGCCATGCGTAGCCCGGATAAGCCTTGGCGCAATCCGGGAGGTGTCCGCTGCCAAACCCGGCAGCAGGGTTTAGGGTCTGTTGACGTTTCGTCGCGAGCCGCGTTGCCGCGAAAAATCTCGCCAGGCTAGGCGGAGGACGCAGGTAATGGTTGTTCCCTTGCCAAGTCCTCCAACAACGCATGGCGAGATTTTGCGCGCAACCCGAAGGGCCGGGCCAGTTTTAGCGCGATGCTGCGTTTCTCGATGGCTCATTTAGCTGGCTAAACTTCGCATCTCGTGCCTTGCCTCGCGCTAAAACTGGCTCCGGCGCGGCCGCGAACGAAA
>Ga0209207_1000433_pt1 | contig 25965 bp, 29 predicted proteins | sample SaghotsprinmetaG_FD_184140 | JGI IMG/M metagenome (GOLD analysis project Ga0209207, IMG submission 184140) | Hot spring microbial communities from South Africa to study Microbial Dark Matter (Phase II) - Sagole hot spring metaG (SPAdes) (version 3) | ecosystem: Environmental > Aquatic > Thermal...
GCACCCCAGCCACCGCCGCCAATTCCTCGACCGGCTTCTTCGCCTGCTGCCTCAGCCGTATCACCATCTTCCTCAACATCGCCCGGCCTTCAGCCGAGAGCTTGCGCGCATCGATCCTGTCCATGCATTTGCTATAACATGACTGGTCTATTTGGGGGCCGGGTAAATATTTCAATCTCGACCAGTCGGCCCGCCACCGCCATTTGGTCGGCGCGCTGCTCGGCCTCGGCCTGCTCTTCCTCGGCATCGACTTCATCAAGGCCGGCGCCGCGCCGCTGAAGAGCGCGCTGTGGCTGCGCGAGCTGATCGCCATCTCCAGCAGCCTGCCGCCGGTCAGCTTCCTGCTCGGCGTGCTGGTGGCGATGATCGCCCAGTCCTCCGCCACGGTCACCGTCGTGGCGATGGCGATGGCCAGTGCCGGCGTACTGCCCTTCGCCGCCGGCGGCATGATCGTCGCCGGCGCCAGCCTCGGTTCCGAATTGTCGGCCTGGCTCATGGCCGGCGGCACTACGAACTGATGGACGGCATCCGTCGGCGGCTGCTGGGCGGCGGACTGAGCCCATCGGTCCAGGAAGCCGCCTTCGCCGTCACGACCCTTTTCGAGCGCGCTGTCTGGCTGCTCCGACGTTACGTGTTGCTGCTCGAAACCGGCAGAGTGCAGGACGCCGCATGATCTCCGCCACCGGCTGCGCCGCTTCATGCCGGCAGAATCAGGGCGGCGCCGTCGGGAAAAAGTCCGTCGCCGACGGCTGACGCCGACGGGTCGCGGCGCCACGCCGCAACCCGGCACGCCCGCCAAAGTTGACCGGGCGAATAGGGTATTTTATAGTGCCACGATGTTGTCTCCGGCCCTCTTCCGGCGTACGCGCCTGCCGTCATGCTGAGTCGTCTGCGCGAGGATCTGCGCTGCGTCTTCGAACGCGACCCAGCGGCACGCAACCGCTGGGAAGTACTGACCTGTTATCCGGGCGTGCATGCGCTGCTGTTGCATCGTCTGGCGCACAGGCTCTGGCAGTTCGGTCTGCACTGGCCAGCCCGTTTCCTCGCCCATCTCACCCGCTGGCTGACCGGCATCGAGATCCATCCCGGCGCGATCATTGGCCGGCGGGTGTTCATCGATCATGGCATGGGCGTGGTCATCGGCGAGACGGCGGAAATCGGCGATGACTGCACCCTTTATCATGGTGTCACCCTCGGCGGCACGTCCTGGAACAAGGGCAAGCGCCATCCGACGCTCGGCCGCGGCGTAGTCATCGGCGCCGGCGCCAAGGTGCTCGGCCCGATCACCCTCGGCGACGGCGCCAAGGTCGGCTCGAACGCCGTCGTCGTGCGCGACGTGCCCGCCGGCGCCACCGCGGTCGGCATCCCGGCGCACTTGATCGAACCGGGTCAGGAGCGCGCGCGCGCCGAGAAGGCCGAAGCGATGGGTTTTTCGGCCTATGCCGTAACGCGCAGCGAAGACGATCCGGTGGCGATGGCCATCCACGGCCTGCTCGACCATGCCGTCGAAACCGACCGCCGCATCGCTCATCTTCTGCAACTGCTGGAGCGCGCCGGCGTGCCGCTCGACGACGAAATGGCCACCGCCGACAAATTCGACCCGCACTACCTGTCAAAAATAGTTGACTAACTTTATCGGCTATTATTTAATCCAAACGTCGCCGGCGGTCAGGCGCACCGGGCCCGCCAGCGGCTTCCGCGATCGACGGATCACCATCAGCGAAACCGGACGACGCCGGTGCAGAAATTTTCCATCACCCCAGGATTTCCGCCATGCGACTGACTACCAAAGGACGCTTTGCCGTAACGGCGATGATCGACCTCTCGCTGCGCCAGCACGAAGGCCCGGTGACGCTGGCCGGTATCGCCGAGCGGCAGAACATTTCCCTTTCCTATCTCGAACAGTTGTTCGGCAAGCTGCGGCGCAGCGCGCTGGTATCCAGCACGCGCGGCCCCGGCGGCGGCTACACGCTGGCCAAGCCCGTCGAAGCGATCTCGGTCGCCGACATCATCTGCGCCGTCGATGAAACCCTCGATGCCACCAACTGCGGCGGCAAGGGCAACTGCCACGACGATCATCCCTGCATGACCCACCAGCTATGGACGACGCTCAACGAGCGCATGCTCGAGTACCTGAAGTCGGTGTCTCTGGCCGAACTGGTCATGCAGCAGCGGGGCTGCGCCGGCGAAACGACGCTCGAGCCGGCGGAGCAGCGCGGCCGGCGTACGATCCCCGTCGCCATCCGCGCCTGAGGCGACGCTCCGCCTGCCGCCATGAATGCGTCGGTCTATCTCGACCACAATGCGACGACACCGCTTCTGCCGGCGGTGCGCGACGCGATGCTGCCTTATCTCGACGATCGCTTCGGCAACCCGTCCAGTCGGCACGCCTTCGGCCGCATCGCGCGCGCTGCGGTCGACGAAGCGCGCCAGCGCGTTGCGGCAGCGGTCGGCGCCCACGAGACCGAAGTCATCTTCACCAGCGGCGGCACCGAGGCGAACAATCTCTTCCTCAAAGGCGCAGCCGCCATGCTGCCCGCCGGTCGCCTGATCGTCTCGGCCATCGAGCATGCCAGCGTGCGCGCGCCCGCCGAACAATTGCGCCGCTACGGCTGGCAGCTCGACATCCTCGCCGTCGATGGGCAAGGCCGTGCCGATCGGGCTGACTTTCAGCGCCTGCTTGCCGGCAGGCCGGCGCTCGTCTCCGTCATGCTGGCCAACAATGAAAGTGGCAATGTGCAGGATCTGCCAGCCCTGGCCGAACAGGCCCGCCCGACGCGCGCCTGGCTGCACAGTGACGCGGTGCAGGCGTTGGGCAAACTGGCCATCGATTTTCGCGCCCTGAACGCTGCCGGCGTGCATGCGCTGTCGCTGTCGGCGCACAAGATCGGCGGACCGAAAGGCGCCGGTGCGCTGATCGTCGATAAGCGCGTAGAACTTTCACCCCTGCTGGCCGGCGGCGGTCAGGAGCGCGACTTACGCTCCGGCACCGAGAACGTCGCCACCCTCGTCGGCTTCGGTCTCGCCTGCACGCTCGCCTGCGATCCGCAAGCATTGTCGGAACGTACTGCCAGGCTTGTTTCGCTGCGCGCCCGCCTCGAAGCCGGCCTCGTCGCCCTCGGCGCAACGGTGTTCGCCGCCGAAGCCGGGCGACTGCCGAATACCAGCTTCTTCGCGCTGCCCGGCCTCGATGGCGAGACCGTGGTCATGCAACTCGATCGCGCCGGTTATGCGGTGGCTAGTGGCGCCGCCTGCTCGGCGCAGACCGGTCGCCCCTCACCGGTGCTCGACGCGCTCGGCGTGCCGCCGGAAGTGGCGCGCGGCGCCGTCCGCGTCAGCCTGGGCGATGGCAACGACAGCGCCCAAATCGACGGCTTTCTGACTGCGTTGCAGCAGATCGTCGCCGCATTCGCCCATACCGCCGCCTGCCCGGCGGCCAAGCCGAGGCTGGCCGAAACCAGCCGTGGAGTCCTGTGATGAAACTGCCCATCTACCTCGATTACTCCGCCACCACGCCGGTCGACCCGCGCGTCGCCGAGAAGATGATCCCCTGGCTGAGCGAACATTTCGGCAATCCGGCCTCACGTTCCCATCCTTACGGCTGGGAAGCCGAGAAGGCCGTCGAGGAAGCGCGCGAACGGGTCGCGGCGCTGGTCAATGCCGACGCGAAGGAGATCGTCTGGACCTCGGGCGCCACCGAATCGAACAATCTGGCGCTCAAAGGCGCAGCGCACTTTTACGCCGCGAGCAAAGGCCGGCACATCCTGACCGTCGCTACCGAGCACAAGGCGGTGCTCGACACGGTCAAGGAACTGGAGCGTCAGGGCTTCGAGGCCACCTATCTGATGCCACAGCAAAACGGCCTGATCACCGTCGAACAGTTCCAGGCTGCGCTGCGCCCGGACACCGTGATCGCCTCGGTGATGGCGGTGAACAACGAGATCGGCGTCATCCAGCCGATCGCCGAGCTCGGCGAACTCTGCCGCGCCAACGGTACGCTGTTCCACGTCGATGCCGCCCAGGCCGCCGGCAAGATGCCGCTCGATCTCGCCCGCCTGAACGTCGACCTGATGTCTTTCTCAGCGCACAAAGCCTATGGGCCGAAAGGCATCGGCGCCCTCTACGTGCGGCGCAAGCCGCGCGTGCGCCTCGAGCCGCAGATGCACGGCGGCGGTCACGAACGCGGTCTGCGCTCCGGCACGCTGCCGACGCACCAGATCGTCGGCATGGGCGAAGCCTTCCGTCTGGCGCGCGAGGAGATGGGCAGCGAAATCGAACGCATTCGCGCGCTGCGCGACAAGCTGCTCAAGGGAATTTCCGACATCGAGGAAGTCTATGTCAACGGCGATATGGAGCAGCGCGTGGCACACAACCTGAACGTCAGCTTCAACTTCGTCGAAGGCGAATCGCTGATCATGGCCATCAAGGACATCGCCGTCTCCTCCGGTTCGGCCTGCACCTCGGCCTCGCTCGAACCGTCTTACGTGCTGCGCGCCCTCGGCCGTTCGGACGAACTGGCGCACAGCTCGATCCGCTTCACGCTCGGTCGCTTCACCACCGAGGAGGAAATCGATTACACCATCGACCTCCTCCATGCCAAGATCGCCAAACTGCGCGATCTTTCGCCACTATGGGAGATGTACAAGGAAGGCATAGACCTTTCGACCGTCCAGTGGGCCGCCCACTGAAGAAGACAGGAGAAGCAAAATGTCATACAGCGAGAAAGTCATTGACCACTACGAGAATCCACGCAACGTCGGGGCGCTGGACAAGGACGACGAAGACGTCGGCACCGGCATGGTCGGCGCTCCGGCCTGCGGCGACGTGATGAAGCTGCAAATCAAGGTCGGCAAGGATGGCGTCATCAAGGATGCCAAGTTCAAGACTTATGGCTGCGGCTCGGCCATCGCCTCCAGCTCTTTAGTCACCGAGTGGGTGAAAGGCAAGACCATCGACGAGGCGTTGGCAATCAAGAACACGCAGATCGCCGAAGAACTCGCGCTACCGCCGGTGAAGATACACTGCTCGATCCTGGCCGAAGATGCCATCAAGGCGGCGGTAGCCGACTATCGCAAGAAGAAGGGAGAGTGAGCATGGCCATCACATTGAGCGAAGCAGCGGCGCGGCACGTCGCACAATTCCTGCAGAAACGTGGCAAGGGCGTCGGCGTGCGTCTGGGCGTGAAGACCTCGGGCTGTTCCGGCATGGCCTACAAGTTGGAGTTCGCCGACGCAGTAGATGACGACGATCAGATCTTCGAAAGCCACGGCGTCAAAGTGCTGGTCGATGTACGCAGCCTGCCTTATCTCGAAGGCACCGAGCTCGATTACGTGCGCGAGGGACTGAACGAAGGTTTTCGTTTCAACAATCCGAACGTAAAAGGCCAGTGCGGTTGCGGCGAATCGTTTACAGTCTGATCCGCTCGTTTGCCGGGAGCCGCCAATGACCACGTACGACCTCGAATTCGCGCGCAAGGATCACTTTGCGCTCTTTGGCCTGCCACGCCGGCAGGCGCTCGATGTCGAGCAACTGGAGCGGCTCTATCGCAACATCCAAGCGCGCGTCCATCCCGACCGCCATGCCCACCTGCCGGAAGCGAATCGCCGCCTGGCCATGCAGTGGGCGACCCTGATCAATGAAGCCTATCGCACGCTGAAGGATCCGCTCGCCCGGGCGCGTTACCTGCTCAAGCTCGAAGGCATCGATGCCGGTCTGGAAAACAACACAGCCATGCCGATGGACTTCCTGACCCGACAGATGGAGTGGCGCGAAGCGGTCGAGGAGGCGCGCGCCAGCGAGGACGCCGACAGTCTGGACGACATGCACCGGCGGCTGCGTCAGGAAATGAGTGTCCAGTACGCCTACCTCGCCGAGGCGCTCGATGAACGCCACGATCTGCAACGCGCATCCGGACTGGTGCGCCAGCTGATGTTCCACGAAAAACTGCTGCAGGAAATCGACGCCGCCCTCGAGGCCGTCGAAGCCTGAATTCGACCACTATGCCGCCGACCGTCCTGCCCGGAGCTGGAAGGTCGGTGCGCTGCCAGCTTGCCTGCTTACCACATGGCCCTGTTACAGATCGCCGAACCTGGGGAGTCGACGGCCCCCCACCAACACCGCCTCGCCGTCGGCATCGATCTCGGCACGACCAATTCGCTCGTCGCCACGGTGCGAAGCGGCATGGCCGTCGTGCTCGGTGACGAATTCGGCCGGCCGCTGCTGCCCTCGGTGGTGCATTACGGCGCCGATGGCCATATCGAAGTCGGTTTCGCGGCCCAGGCCTGCCAGGCCATCGACCCGAAGAACACCATCGTTTCGGTCAAGCGCTTCATGGGCCGTGGCCTGAAAGACATCGCCCACCGCGAAGCACTGCCGTACGACTTCATCGAAGGCGAAGGCATGCTGCGCCTACGCACCGCGCAAGGCATCAAGTCGCCGGTCGAGATTTCTGCCGACATCCTGCGCGCCCTGCGCCAACGCGGCGAAGCGGCGCTGGGCGACCCGTTGACCGGCGCGGTGATCACCGTGCCGGCCTATTTCGACGACGCGCAACGCCAGGCAACCAAGGACGCGGCCCGTCTGGCCGGCATCAACGTCCTGCGCCTGCTCAACGAACCGACCGCCGCCGCGATCGCCTACGGTCTCGACAATGCCGCCGAAGGGCTCTATGCCGTCTATGACCTGGGCGGCGGCACCTTCGACATCTCCATCCTGCGACTGTCGCGTGGCATCTTCCAGGTGCTGGCCACCGGTGGTGATTCGGCGCTCGGCGGCGATGATTTCGATCACCGCATCTTCTGCTGGATCATCGAGCAGGCCAAGCTGCGCCCGGTGTCGGCGGAAGATGGCCGCCTGCTGCTCACCCGCGCCCGCGAAGCGAAGGAATACCTCACCGCCCATGCCGAAGCGCCGATCAGCGTCCGGCTCGGCAGCGGTGAATACGTCGACCTGACGCTGACCAGCGCCATCTTCGGCGACATCAGCCGCACGCTGGTGCAGAAAACCATCGCCGCGACGCGCAAGGCGCTGCGCGAGGCCCAGCTCAAACCCGAGGACATCAAAGGCGTGGTCATGGTTGGCGGCGCGACGCGCATGCCGCAGATCCAACGCGCGGTGGCCGAATTCTTCGGCCAGGAGCCGCTCAACAATCTCGATCCGGACAAAGTGGTCGCGCTCGGCGCCGCGACACAGGCCAACCTGCTCGCCGGCAACCGCATCTCCGGCGACGAATGGCTGCTGCTCGACGTCATTCCGCTCTCGCTCGGCCTCGAAACGATGGGTGGCCTGGTCGAGAAGATCATTCCGCGCAACGCCACCATCCCGGTGGCCCGGGCGCAGGATTTCACCACTTTCAAGGATGGTCAGACGGCGATGGCCATCCACGTCGTCCAGGGCGAGCGCGAACTGGTCTCCGACTGCCGCTCGCTCGGTCGTCTCGAACTGCGCGGCATCCCACCGATGGTCGCCGGCGCGGCACGCATCCGCGTCACCTTCCAGGTCGATGCCGACGGCTTGCTGTCGGTCAGCGCGCGCGAGCAGACCACCGGCATCGAGGCGCGCATCGAAGTCAAACCCTCCTATGGCCTGTCCGACGACGAGATCGCCGCCATGCTCAAAGATGGCATGAGCCATGCGGCCGACGACGCTTTCCGCCGCGCCCTGCGCGAGGCCCAGGTCGAAGCGCAGCGGCTGGTCGAAGCGACGCGCTCGGCGCTGCGTGAAGACGCGGCGCTGCTGTCGACGCTGGAACAGGCGCACATCGACTTATGCATTGCCCGCCTCGAAGCGGTGGTCATCGGCGACGATCGGCGGGCGATCGAAGAAGCGATGGACGCCCTGACGAAAGCGACCAACGAATTCGCCGCTCGGCGCATGAACCAGAGCGTACAGCGCGCGCTGGCCGGCAAAAGCATTGCGGAGCTCGAAGCATGACCCAGATCATCGTCCTGCCACACAGGGAACTGTGTCCCGACGGCACCGTCTTCGACGCCGAACCGGGCCAATCGCTCTGCGACGCGCTGCTCGCCCACGATATCGAGATCGAACACGCCTGCGAGCAATCCTGCGCGTGCACCACCTGCCATGTCATCGTGCGCGAGGGCTATGAAAGCCTCGACGCAGCCAGCGAAGACGAAGAAGATCTGCTCGACAAAGCCTGGGGCCTGGAGCCGACCTCGCGCCTGTCCTGTCAGGTCATCGTCGGCAGCACGCCGCTGGTGATCGAGATTCCCAAATACACCATCAACATGGTACGGGAGGGCAAGCGATGAAGGTCATCAAATGGACCGATACGCAGGACATTGCCATCGCCCTGGCCGAAGCACGGCCAGAAGTCGATCCGCAGCGGGTGAATTTCGTCGATCTGATGCACTGGGTGCTGGCCCTGCCCGGTTTCGACGACGACCCGAAGCACTGCGGCGAGCGCATCCTCGAAGCCATCCAGCAAGCGTGGATCGACGAAGTCTCGTGAAGCCCGCACGCTGCCGCGCTGGCGCTGGCGCCGTCCTAGCGAGACTGACTTTCGCCGCGAGAAAAAACGATGACCGATGACGGCAGAGTGCGCCGCGTTACATGACAAATACGAAGTGCGCGCCCTGCTCGGCCGGGGTGCCACCAGTTCGGTCTGGCTCGCCGAAGATCCCTTCGCCCACCGCGAGGTGGCGATCAAGCTCTTCGCTGCCGACATCCTGCACGACGCCGAACACGGCGCCCTCTATCGCCGCCTGATCGCCACCGAAGCCTCGCTGGCCGGCAAGCTGCGCCACCCACACATTGTCGGCATCTACGATGCCGCGCTGCGCCCGGACATGAGCTATATCGTCATGGAGTCCGTGCGCGGCGAGACGCTCGAAGCGCATGCTCGCGCGGATCGCCTGCTGCCGGTCGAGACGGTGATCGAAATCGTCTTCAAATGCGCGCTGGCCCTCGATTTCGCAGCCGCCACGGCATCATCCACCGCGACATCAAGCCGGCGAACATCATGCTCTGCGACGATGGCGACGTGAAGATCGCCGATTTCGGTGCCGCGGTGCTGACGCGCCCGGACCAGACGCAGCGGGTAGGCATCGACTCGCCGGCCTACATGTCGCCGAAGCAGGTGCGCCTCGATGCGCTGACGCCACAGACCGACATTTACTCGCTCGGCGTGGTCATGTTCCGTCTGCTCAGCGGCCGGCTGCCCTTCGCCGGCGACGATGGCCCCGCTCTCGTCTCGTCCCACCGCCGGCAGCCGCCGCCGCATCGCCGCCCTGCTCTGGCTGTCGTTCATCGTCGGCCTGCTGCCCGCCGCCTGGGCGCAGAAAGTCGTTGCGCCGGCCTCGATCGCGGGCAGCCGCCTCGTCACGGCGCACGAAGCCACCGAACTGATCGCATCGACGCCGGCATTGCGCGTCTTCGACTGCCGCTTGGCCGAGGAATACGCTAAAGGGCATATCGAGGGTTCGCTCAACGTCACCGATGGCGATCTGACCACCGCCGTGCTGGCCCGTTACGCCCCGGACAAAACAATGCCTCTGCTGTTCTACTGCAACGGTCCCGGTTGCCTGCGCAGTGCGCGCGCGGTGGGAAAGGCTGTGGGCTGGGGATACCGCACGGTCTATTGGTTCCGTGGAGGCATGGAGGAGTGGCTGGAGCGGCGCTTGCCGCTGATGCGCTGAGCGCTCATGCTGTTCGTCGAGCCTGCTGCGCTTGCGCCCTGGCTTGCCCGCTGGCGCGCCCGATGTGCCGCCGAAGACGACGGCAGCGAGTCCGGACCGGCACGTGCCGCACGCATGCGTCGAGTCAATCGGCGGCTGATCCCGCGCAACCACCGCGTCGAGGAGGCGCTGGCAGCAGCCTCGGAAGAAGGCGATCTGGCACCCTTCACGCGGCTGCTGACCGCCGTGCGCCACCCTTATGACGAAGATCCGGACTACGCCCCCTATGCGGAACCGGCGCCAGCCGAGTTCATGGCCCAATTCCGGACTTTTTGCGGCACTTGAGCGCTGAGTCGCGCCGGCGCTGGCTCCGGCCAACGCAACGCCGAAAGTCAGCCGCGTCGGCACGGCGCCGATCCAGCGCGCTCGATGATGGGCTGGAAAACGCCGCGCGCGGAATCGGGCCGGGCCGCCGCAGCACGGCGCCGCACGGATCAAACCGACCGACGCTGAAGCGCGCATCGCGATGCGCCCGCGCAACGATTCAGCCAGCGTTTCCGTAACGGCAATTCCGGGAAGAAACCCGCTGCGCCCGCCAAGGACTGGCGCGACGGTACGGGCGTCTTCCTGATATCCTTAATCGTTTCTTTTTTTTTCGTGAGACCATGAATCTGCGCACGCTCTTTCCCTTCCTCGCCTGGCTACCTTTCACGCGCGATGTGCTGAAAGCCGATTTCATCGCCGGCCTCACCGTCGCCCTGGTTCTGGTGCCGCAATCGATGGCCTATGCCCAGCTCGCCGGTCTACCGGCCTACTATGGCCTCTACGCTGCCTTCCTGCCTGTAATGGTCGCCGCGATGTGGGGGTCGAGCCATCAGCTCGGCACCGGGCCGGTGGCGGTGGTGTCCCTGCTCACCGCCTCGTCGCTGGCACCGTTGGCTGCCACCGGATCCGAGCAGTTCATCGCGCTGGCCGTGATGCTGGCGTTGATGGTCGGCATCGTGCAGTTCTCGCTCGGTCTTTTTCGCCTCGGCGTCATCGTCAACTTCCTCTCGCATCCGGTGATCGTCGGCTTCACCAATGCCGCAGCGCTGATCATCGCGCTGTCGCAGATCAACAAACTGATCGGCGTGCCGATGAGCCGCTCCGAGCATTTCATCCAGGACATCTGGAGCGTCGTGCAGCAGGTCGGCGATACGCATCTACCGACGCTGATCATGGGCCTCGTCGCCATCGCGATCATGTGGGTGATCCGCAAGAAGGCGCCGAAGCTGCCCGGCGTACTGATCGCGGTCGTGGTAACGACCTTCGCCTCGTGGCTGATCGGTTTCGAGCGCAACACCAGCGCGACACTCGAACAGATCAAGGATCCGGAAGTGGCCGCCTTGCTCGCCGACTACGGCCGCACGAAGCAACGCATCGACGAGCTCAATGCCCAGATCGCCAGCAAGAACGCCGAACTGAAGAAGTACAAAGACAACGAGTTGTCGCACGAAGTGGTGACGCTGCATTACGAGCTCGACCTGCTGCGCCTGCAGTTGCGCGACCGCGAGGACGAAAACCGGCGCCGCAACCGCACCATCCGCAGCTTCGTGCTCGAAAGCACGCCGAGCGCCGATGGCGGAAAAGTGGAGTTTTATGCCGTCGGACGTCTGCCGGCCGACAAGCCGGGCGACGGACACCATTGGCGCATCGCCAAAGCCGACACCGCCACCCTGAAGCTGGTCGGCGGCGGCGAGGTCGTGGGCAGGATTCCTGAGGGCCTGCCGCCCATCGCCATGCCCACAGTGTCCTGGGACATGCTCGGCAACCTGCTGTCGACGGCCATCGTCATCGCCCTGGTTGGCTTCATGGAGGCAATCTCGATCGCCAAGGCCATGGCGGCGCGGACCAAGCAGAAGATCGACCCGAACCAAGAGCTCATCGGCCAGGGCTTGGCCAACATCATCGGCTCCTTCAGTCAGGCATTCCCGGTTTCCGGCTCCTTCTCCCGCTCAGCGGTGAACATCAACGCCGGTGCCAAGACCGGCATGTCCTCGGTATTCACCGGCCTGTTCGTGTTGCTGACGTTGCTGCTGCTGACACCGCTGCTCTACCATCTGCCGCAGGCGGTGCTGGCGGCGGTAATCATCATGGCCGTCGTCGGCCTGATCAACTTAGGCGCCATCAAGCACGCATGGCAGGCCAACCGCCACGACGGCATCGCTTCGGTAGTCACCTTCATCGCCACGCTCGCCTTCGCACCGCATCTGGACAACGGCATCATCGTCGGTGCCGGTCTGGCCATCGTGCTCTACCTCTACCGCACGATGCAGCCGCGCGTCGCCATCCTCGGCCGCTTCCACGACGGCACCTTGCGTGATGCCCGTGTCAATAACCTGCCACCGTCCGAAACGGTCACCGCGGTGCGCTTCGACGGCCGGCTGTATTTCGCCAATGTCTCCTATTTCGAGGATGCCATCCTCGAAGCGGTGGCCAACAATCCGCGAGCCCCTTATCTGCTGGTGGTCGGCGATGGCATCAACGAGATGGACGCCTCGGGCGAAGACGTGGTGCATCACATCGTCGAACGCCTGCGCGGCAGCGGCGTGACGGTGGTCTTCTCTGGATTGAAGAAGCAGGTCCTGGATGTGATGCGGTCCACCGGACTGTTCGACGTCATCGGCCAGCAAAACATCCACGCCACGGCCGAGCAGGCGCTCAACGCCATCCATGCCCAGACCGGCGTCAGCAGCGACGCACTGCTCGCTTCCGGCACGGCATCCAGCACGGCAACGCGCAACGACTGACGCCGCGACGACCCATGCGCCACCGTGGGTTCGCCAAAGAAACGCTGAAGAAAGCCGCGAGCGGGATAGAGCTGGGCGCACGCAGCGCAGCGAACGAGACATATCAAGTAGATAGGTGTCACATCCCGGATGATCATGTAGCCCCTAAGCGTCGAGGCTATCTGTGGGCATTCTGGAAGAGCTGATCAAGGGTCTGAAGTGGCAGGAGGAAAAGGCAAGGAGATGAGATGAAGGGATTGGTCGAAGAGGAAGAAAGCGTTCTCGCCGCCGGACAGGCTCGGCGGCAGGCGCCCCGCTGGGCTTTGCCTGCCCAAGCCGAAGGCCGAAGGCGCCGCTGCCTTCCCTGCCGCCTCCGTGTCCGCCGCCCGCCAGCGCAGCCGGTGGCCTGTCCGAGGGATGCCTATAATGGCCCCATGTTCGATTCCCCGATCGCTCCCTGTCCGTTCTGTGGCGAAATGGTGCTGCTCGACCAAACACAGCGCGAGTGCGCCGCCGAGCATCGCTGTGAACGCCGCGACTGTCCGCTGGCCGACTGCTTCACCGGCCACGATTTCACCGCCCCCACCCGGCTGCCTTCGTCGAGGAAATCCAGCATGAGCACTGACCGTCGCCAGTTCTGGCGCGCCACCTTTCACTCGCCGGCGCAACTGACCGTAGCCGGCCATACCGTTGAAGCCGCGCTGCACGACATTTCGCTCAAAGGGGCACTGCTGCTGGTGCCGGTGCATTTTCCGGCCCGTGCCGGCGAGCGATGCGAACTGTCGCTCACTCTCGGCGAGCAGGCCCGCATCGTCATGTACGGCCACATCGCCCATATCGAGGATCGCCGTCTGGGAATGCGCTGTGACCACATCGACCTCGACAGCATCACCCATCTGCGCCGGCTGGTCGAACTCAATGCCGGCGATCCGGCGCTGCTCGACCGCGAGCTGAGCGCGCTGCTGCACAGCGGCGGCAGTGATTGATCAGGCATCGGTCCTGCCTGCCGTCGGCTTTCCGCCGATCGCCGCCGCCGATGCCCGCCTGCTGATCCTCGGCACGTTGCCCAGTCCGCAGTCGCTGCGCGCTGGCAGGTATTACGCCCACCCCCGCAACGCCTTCTGGCCGATCATCGCCACGCTCTGCGCCTTGCCCGCCGAGGCCGACGACGCGCAGCGAAAGTCAGCCCTGCTGGCACGGCGCATCGCGCTGTGGGATGTCTGCCGCTGCGCCGTCCGCCCCGGCTCGGGCGATGCAGCCATCGTCGCCGACACGGTGATCGCCAACGACTTTGACACCTTCTTCGCTACCCACACCGGTATCGAGCGTCTGCTGTTCAACGGCCAGCCGGCGGCCCGCCTGTGGCGCCGGCACGTGTGGCCGAAGCTCGCCAGCCGCTGGCAGACCCTGCCCTCGACCGTCCTGCCCTCGACCAGCCCGGCGCATGCCGGCATAAGCCAGGCGGAAAAGATGGCCCGCTGGCTGGCGGCGCTCGCCGTGACCGAGACATGACCGCCGTCGAGCGCCCAAGGAAACGCTGAAGAAAGCCGCGAGCGGGATTGGGCTGGGCGCGCGGCGCGCAGCGACCGAGACCGATCAATCAATAGGCGAGGAAGCGTGCACCGCGCCACGCCGCCCAGCGCCCGCGCAGCAATTTATTCAGCGTTTCCTTAGGGCAGACGGCGGCGGGTGATTCCCGAATCGACGGTCGATCGTCGCGCCGATTTGCTGGCCTGCGGCCTGAAGCCGACGGCTTGTACGGGCTATGCGACGCATCGGGTCGATTTGACCGCCGATACGGATCGGTTACGCGCGCGTCGGGTGGGCTAATAGCGCAGCGTCTTGCGCAACGCCGAGCAACTGGCGGAGCAGGGAGCCTTGCGCTGCGAATGGAGGGTGCCGAGCGGATCAAGGAGCTGCTGCTTCGGCATCAGAAGGACCGGATGGGTAAAAACTATGGCGAGCGCATCCGGTGCTGCTGAAAAGGCTGCTGATCGAATACGCCAAGGCACAGGCCCGGCTGTTTGGGACGGTACGATGACGCCCCCTGCTCGGCCGTGGCCGTGCTCTGCCATGGCCAGGGGGCGACCGATCACATGCTGCTTTGGCAGGCCATGCTCGCCATGCAGCAACGGGGCATCTCGTGGCTCGACCTCGGCGACTTCAACGACGAGACGGCCGGCCTGCAACGCTTCAAGGCCGGATTGGGGGGACGGGAGCTACGCCTCGCGGGTATGTTTTGCTGAACGGGGTGCAGTGCGGCCGACGCTGCTGTCCCACCAGGAGCCTGTGATGGGATGATCGGTCCCGACCCGGGTTTCGCCGCGGAATCACGGCCACAGCACCCGGGGGCTGCTCGCCTTCGCCACCGGCCTGGTCACGCTGGCGTCGAGGCTCTGGCTGACCATCTACTGGCTGCTGGGGCCGACTTTTTCGACCACGATGCCTTTCCTCTTCCAGGCATTGCTGGTGGGGAATTATCTGTTCTACATCGCGACGCGCAAGTTCGACTTCTTTCGCGCCACCCAGCTCGGCCTGTTCCGTGCCCTTCGTCGTGCAGTGGAGCATGGGCAACTTCATCAGCGCTTCGGGCATCGTGCTCTGGGGCCTGCTGGCGCCGATCGGTGCCATCCTCTGCTTCGGTGTGCGCGAATCGGTGGCCTGGTTCATCGCCTGGGTTTTCCTCACCTTGCTCTCGGCCGGTTTCGACCTGCTGCTGCTCGATTCGGTGGCGACACTGCCGCGCGGCCTGACGCTGGCCACCAGCATCATCTTCTTCGCCCTCAACCTCGTCGCCGTCGCCAGCATCATCTACGTCCTGCTGCGCCACTCGACAGAGGAACGTAATGGCATGCGCGCCCGCCTGGAGGACGCCCATGCGCAGCTGCGCGCCGAGCAGGAACGCTCGGATCGCCTGCTGCGCAACATCCTGCCTGGACCGGTGGCCGAGCGGCTGAAGAATTCGGTCGAGACCATCGCCGACGGTTACGCCGACGTGACGGTGATGTTCGCCGACATCGTCAATTCGGCCAGTTGGCGCTACGCATCGGCATCGGCAGCGGCCCGGTGGTAGCCGGCGTCGCCGGCAAGAAGAAGTTCATCTACGACCTGTGGGGCGACACGGTCAATCTCGCCAGCCGCATCACTGCCGAAGGACCGCCGGGCATGATCCAGGTCGATGCCGCCAGCTACGAGCGGCTGTGCGGCCGCTTCGAGTTCGACGGCCCGCTCACCCTCTATCTGAAGGGCAAGGGCGAGATGCCGGTCTGGCGGCTGGTGCGCGACAATCCGGTAGTTGCTTGAACACCGTCCTCGGTCTTGGGGAGACACCAAAAAAAACGCGGGCGAATCGTTCAGCGCTTCCTGGCATCTCGTTCATCGCGGGCGGGCGCAGGTTTCGCTCGTTGAGCGAGCCGCGCTTTGCCGTTCGGTTTCCCCGCACCACGTCCCCTGTTTCTCAAGAAACACGCAGGGCCGTCCCGAGTGTTTCTGCCCCCCGAGAGGCGGAATCTGCGATAGCGGATTCCTGGGGTGAGCTCAGAACGCCTGATCCCAGCGCTGCGAGAGGCGGATGGCGGCGTTGATCAGGCCGACCATGCTATAGGTCTGGACGAAATTGCCCCACTGCTCGCCACTGTGCGGCACGATATGTTCGGCGAGCAGGCCGTGACGGTTGCGGCTGGCGAGCAGCTTCTCGAACAGCGCGCGCGCCTCAATGCGCCGGCCGATCGCGGCCAGTGCATTGACGTACCAGAAGGTGCACACCAGGAAGGCATTTTCCGGCTCGCCGAAATCGTCTTTCTCGACGTAGCGGAAGATGTAATCGCCGCGCTTGAGGTCGCGCTCGATGGCGGCGACGGTGGCGGCATAGCGCGCATCCTGGGCATCGAGGAAGCCAAATTCGGCGAGCAGGAGCAGCGAAGCGTCCATCGCTTCGCCACCGAAGGTGGAGACAAAGGCGCCGCGGCGCGGGTTCCAAGCACGATCGACGATGACTCGATGCAGATGCGCGGCGTTGCTGCGCCAGAAAATGGCACGTTCGGTCAGTCCTAGACGCTGGGCGATGCGCGCCAGCCGGTCGCAGGCCGCCCAGCACATCACCGCCGAGAAAGTGTGCACGCGCGCCGAGCCACGCAGTTCCCACAGGCCGGCGTCGGGCTGGTCGAAGTTGCGCAGCGCCGCTTCGCCCAGCGGCTCCAGGCGGGCGAACAACGCCGCATCACCACGCCGGGTCAGGCGTTCGTCGAAGAAGATGTGCGTCGCGGCGAGCACGGCCGAGCCGTAGACGTCGTGCTGCACCTGCCGCCAAGCATCGTTACCGATGCGCACTGGCCCCATGCCGCGATAGCCGGCCAGCGCCGGCGCGATGCGCTCGTCGAGCCGCGCCCGGCCGTCGATGCCATAGACCGGCTGCAAGCGGCCGCCCTCGGCATCGGCGGCAATGTTGATGATGTAGGCGAGATAACGCTCCATCGTGCGCGTCGCACCGAGGCGGTTGAGCGCATTGACGACGAAATAGCCGTCGCGCAGCCAGCAATAGCGGTAATCCCAATTGCGGCCGCTGTTCGCCGCCTCCGGAACCGAGGTGGTCAGCGCGGCGATGATCGCGCCCGTATCGTCGTAGGCATTGAGCTTGAGCGTGATCGCGGCGCGGATCACCGCCTGCTGCCATTCGAAGGGAATGCCGAGGAAACGCACCCATTCGCGCCAGTAGGCCACCGTTTCCTCATAAAAGCGCCGCCCTACCTCGGCTGCGCCCTCGGCCACCGTCTCGTCCGGGCCGAGGAGCAGCGTCAACTCGTCTTCGAGGAAGAAGGGCGTTTCCTGCAAAATGGCGGTGATCGAGGCATCGGTGGTCAGGCGCAGCGTCAGGTTCGGCGCCACATAGCGGATATGGTGTGAGCCGCAGGTGAGCGCCGGCCGGCTGGCGCCGTGCTCGCAGGCCGGGCGCAAGCGCAGCGTCAGGCGCGGCGAACCGGACAGGCGCTTGATGCGCCGCACCAGCATCATCGGCCGGAACATGCGGCCGTACTGACCGAAGCGTGGGGCGAAGTCGGTGATCTCGATCGCACCGCCATGCCGGTCGACGAGGCGGGTGACGAGCACGGCTGTGTTTTCGAGATAGTGCTGCTCGCTGGCGGCAAAATCGGCCAGCTCGATGGCGAACACACCGACTTCCTCGCCGGGGGCATCGTCGCGCAGCAGGGCGCAGAAAAGCGGATCGCCATCGAAACGTGGAAAGCAGCCCCAGACGATGCGGCCGGCTTCATCCACCAGCGCACCGATCGAGCAGTTGCCGATCAGCGCCAGATCGAGCGATGCGGTTCGCTTCATGTCGGATTTCCTTTCTCTTCCAGCGCGCCGGCGAGCCAGGCGCGTACGGCTTCGATGTTCGGCAAACGGTAAAGCGCACAACTGCGCCCCAGGCCGACGCGGATCGACAGGCCGTCGCAGCGATTGACGGCGGCAAAGCCGTGTTCGTCGTTCACGTCATCGCCGATGAATACCGGCCTGCGGCCGGCAAACGGCGCTTCGGCGAGAAAGGCGGTGATCGCTGTCCCTTTGTCGGCACCAATGGGCTTGATCTCGAGCACGTATTTGCCTTTTTGCAGCTCGAGCGCCGGATCGGCGAGCGCTGCCAGTTCTGCCTTGACGAGCCGATGCACGGTGGAAGCCAGCGCCGGCTGGCGGCGATAATGCAGCGCCAGCGTCAGCCCCTTGCGTTCGAGCAGCAGCGCCGGATAACGCAAAGTCAGGTCGGTCAGCACGGCGTCGAGGTGGCGCATCGTCGCCTCGGGCGGCTGGATGCGGCTGAGTGAGCCATCGGCGGCGCGCCGCTCGAGGCCATGCTGGCCGGCGCGTGGGATGGCGTCATGGCCGATGCGCGCATCGAGATCGGCGATGCTGCGGCCACTGACCAGGGCCAGCGCGCCGCCGCTGGCCGCGTGCAAGTGGGTGAGCAGGTTGAGCAAACCGGCATCGACATGCACGGCATCGGGCGTCTCGGCCAGGTCGAGCAAAGTGCCATCGACATCGAGGAAAAAGGCCCAGCCGGGCTGAGCGGGAGGCAGTTTCGGACTCATCATCGCTGGCGTCGATTCGCGGGGCCGCCTTCATCAACTGGTCGGCAGCGACGGCCGCTCGAGCAGGCGGCCGCGGCGGCGCATCATCGCCGCATCGAGCAGCATGCGCCCGGCCCAGCGATAGACATTGAATTCGCTCACCAGCCCGCGCATCAGGCGCATGCGGTCGCGCTGTTCGCGCTCCGGCATGGTCAGCGCCAGATGCAGCGCTGCCGCGCACTGGTCGGCATCATAAGGGTTGACGATCAGGGCCTCGGGCAATTCGCGCGCCGCGCCGGTGAATTGTGACAGGATGAGCACGCCGCGTTCGTCGTCGCGCGCGGTAACGAATTCCTTGGCCACGAGATTCATGCCGTCGTGTAGGCTGCTGACGAAACAGAACTCGCTGGCACGGTAGTACTCATAGACCTCCTTCGGCTCGTAGTGCTCGACGAGCAGGATGATCGGCGGCGGCGCATCGCGGCCGCCGCGGCCGAAACGGTCGTTGATGCGCGTCGCCAGCGCGCGCACCTGCGCCTCATGGTTCTGGTACTCGTCGATCGACGAGCGCGTCGGCGCCGCGATCTGGACGAAACTCATCCGGCCGATCCATTCCGGACGCAGTTCGAGCAGGCGCTCGATGGCGCGCAGGCGCTCGAGGATGCCTTTCGTGTAATCGAGGCGATCGACGCCGATGCCGAGCAGATGATCGGCCGGCAGCCCCAGGCCCTGACGGATGCCGCTGCGGCATTCGGCGGTTGGCCGTGCCACCATCTCCGGCTCCGGCGGCCAGGCGATCGAGATCGGGTAGCGGCGCACGGCAGTCAGCTTGCCGCCCATCGATACCATGAACGACTCGCGGTCGACGCGCGCTTCGAGGAAACGATCGACGGTGTCGACGAAGTTGTTGCAGTGGAACTGGGTGTGAAAGCCGAGGATGCTCGAACCAAGCAGGCCGGCGACCACCTCCTCGCGCCACGGACAGATGGCGAAGGATTCCGGATTCGGCCAGGGAATGTGCCAGAAGGTGATCACCGTCGCTTCGGGCAGGCGCTCGCGCAGCATGCGCGGCAAGAGGGCGAAGTGATAGTCCTGCACGAGCACGATCGGGTCGCGCGTCTTCGCTTCCTCGACCACCGCCGCGGCGAATTTACGGTTCACCGCCACATAATGCATCCAGTCCGACGAGCGGAAGGTCGGCCGCACATGAGCGATGTGGCACAGCGGCCACAGCCCCTCGTTGGCGAAGCCGAAGTAGTAACCGGCCTCTTCCTCGGGCGTCAGCCAGACACGGCGAATCTGGTAGGCCGGCTTCTCGGGCGGCACCGCGACGCGGTCATGACGGTCGACGACGTCGCGGTCGGCCGAACCACTGCCATGCGCGATCCAGGTGCCGGAACAGGCGCGCATGATCGGTTCGAGCGCGGTCACCAGCCCGCTCGCCGGCCGCTGCACCTCGATGCGCTCGCCACGCCGCTGGTGGATGTAGGGCTCGCGGTTGGAGACGACGATGACGTTTTCGCCGCGCAGCTCGCTGTGCAAAATGGCGCGCAGCGCCTCGGGCGTCCAGGTGATCTGGCTTTCGTCGCGCGTGCGCCGTTCGGTCTCCAGCTCGCGGATCAGGCGCTGCAAATCGCGCGCGATCGGCTGATACTCGGGCAATTCGGCCTGGGCGGTCGGTTCGCGCAGCAGGCCTTCGCCGCGCAGCAACGAGCGCATGCCCGACACCCAGCCGCGCCAGGAAAGCTGGGCGATGACGACGGTGAGCAGCGAGATGACCACCGCCAACGCCATGAAGAAATAGAAGACATAGCGCTTGGTCTCTTCGCTGCGCCGCTCGACGAAACTCATGTCGTGGATCAGCACCAGATGGCCGGTGATGTTCTCGCCTTCGAGCGGCTTCACAGCGACGTGCAACGGTCCGCTGGCACTTTTCAGCAGATGGTCTTCGACGCCCTCGCCTTGCCAGCGCTGCAGGTCGTCGCAGCGGATGCCCTCCGGCAGCGCACGGCTGGAAACCGGGCTCGCCTGCGGCGAAGCGCAGTAGCCGACAGCATAGAGGCGCTCGTCCTGCGAAATGCGGCTGAAGAAGTCGTTGATGCGCGCCTTGCGCCCGGCGGCCAGTTGCTCGAGCAGTGGCTCCTGGATGGCGTTGGCGATCAGTGTGGCGCGGATATCCAGATCGCGCACGAACCAGCGCAGCGTCAACCGATCGACCAGCGGCGCGACGCTCCAGGCGATGGCAGCCAGAACGATGAGCAGCGGCAGCACGAAACGCAAAGTCATGCGCATGACGGGATTCCCAGCGGTCGAAAGCAGTGAGGCTAGCAACGCAAGGCCGGTCTTGGCAATCCTCGCGGCAGGTCGGAACGCCGACACACGGCGCGCGCCGTGCCGACGGCGCTGACTTGGCCGCTGCATTTCCCCGCCGCATCGCCGTTGGCGAAGAAAATGATCGAGTCACCGGTGTCATTGGAAAGAAACGCCAGCAGTGGTAAGGTAACGGCCACCGTTGGCCAGCAGCGCTCGCCAGAGGCGCCGATGGCGCAGGCCATCCGGCAGGCCATAACGTCTGCGCTGGATGGCTTCGCCGGCCGACGCGGACGTCGCATCGTTCGATGACTACCGCGCAACACCGCTCATGAGCGCCGCATCAGCCGACGCGGCGCTCATGAGCGGCTCCACGACGACAAGGAGGAGAAGCCGCATGTTCCAGGTTCGCATACACGGCCGGGGCGGTCAGGGCGTCGTGACGGCCGCCGAGATGCTCTCTGTGGCCGCCTTCGACGAAGGACGCCACGCCCAGGCCTTCCCAAGTTTCGGCTCCGAGCGCACCGGTGCGCCGGTGGTCGCCTTCTGCCGCATCGACGACCGCGAGATCCGCTCGCGCGAGCCGATCATGGAGCCCGACGCCCTGATCGTGCAGGATGCGACGCTGCTGCATCAGGTCGATGTCTTCGCCGGCCTGAAGTCCGACGGCTATGTGCTGATCAACACCGGCAAGACCTTCGCCGAGTTGGGTTTGGCCGAATTTTTTGCCCAACACCGTGCCGATCGCCTATGCACGGTGCCGGCGACCGAGCTGGCGCTCAAACACCTCGGCCGACCGCTGCCCAATGTACCGCTGCTCGGCGGCTTCGCAGCGATCAGCAGCACCCTGAAGCTGGAATCGGTGCACAAAGCCATCCGTGAGCGCTTCAGCGGCAAACTGGCGGAAGGCAATTGCGCCGCGGCCAGCGAAGCCTACGCCGTCGTCAAAAAAGAAATGGAGGAGGCCCGTCATGCTCAAGCAGATTGAAGGCTCGCGCGCCGTCGCCGAGGCAGTGGCGCTCTGTCGCCCGGAGGTGATCTGTGCCTATCCGATCTCGCCGCAAACGCACATCGTCGAGGCGCTGGGCGAGATGGTCAAGTCCGGTGCACTCAGCCCCTGCGAATTCATCAACGTCGAGAGCGAGTTTGCCGCCATGTCGGTGGCCATCGGCGCTTCGGCCGGCGGCGCGCGCAGCTACACTGCCACGGCCTCGCAAGGACTGCTGTTCATGGTCGAGGCCGTTTATAACGCCTCCGGCCTCGGCCTGCCCATCGTCATGACCGTCGCCAACCGCGCCCTCGGCGCGCCGATCAACATCTGGAACGACCATTCCGATTCGGTGTCGCAGCGCGATTCGGGCTGGATCCAGCTCTTCGCCGAGACCAACCAGGAAGCGCTCGACCTGCACATCCAGGCCTTCCGGCTGGCCGAGGAACTGAGCCTGCCGGTGATGGTGTGCATGGATGGCTTCATCCTCACCCACGCCTACGAGCGCGTCGATATGCCGACCCAGGAACAGGTCGATGCCTATCTGCCCCCTTTCGAGCCGCGCCAGGTACTCGATCCCGACGATCCGGTGTCGATCGGCGCGATGGTCGGCCCGGAAGCGTTCATGGAGGTGCGTTATCTCGCCCATGCCAAGCAGATCGAAGCGCTGCAGCGCATTCCGGTGCTGGCTGAGGAGTTCAAGCGCCAGTTCGGCCGCGACTCGGGCGGCCTGCTGCACACCTACCGCTGCGAGGGTGCCGACACCATCGCCGTGGCGATGGGCTCAGTGCTCGGCACGATCAAGGACGTCGTCGACGAGATGCGCGAGGCCGGTCACAAAATCGGCGTGCTGGGCATCACCTCCTTCCGGCCCTTCCCGCTCGCGGCGGTGCGCATGGCGCTCAGGCAGGCCAAACGCGTCGTCGTACTCGAGAAGACGTTGGCCGTCGGCAAGGGCGGCGTGCTGGCCACCGACGTGCGCATGGCGCTGGCCGTCGAGCCGGTCGAGGTTTATACGGTCATCGCCGGCTTGGGCGGCCGGCCGATCACCAAGCGCTCGCTGCACGCCCTGTTCCGCAAAGCCGAGAAGGACGATCTCGATCCGGTCACCTTCCTCGACCTGAACCGGACGCTGGTCGACAAGCAATTGCAGCGCGAGAAAGAAAAGCGCCGTTCGGGACCGGCGGCCGAAGCGATGCTGCGCGATGTCGGTGCCGTGGCTGCACGTCTGGTCTGAAGGAGGATGTCATGAGCTTTCAACCCATCAAGTTCTACCAGACCGGCACCTTCACGGTCGGCAACCGCCTGCTGGCGCCCGAAGAGCGGTCGGTGCAGGCCAGTATCCGGCGTTTCAATTCGATCAACTCCGGCCACCGCGCCTGCCAAGGCTGCGGCGAGGCGCTCGGTGCGCGCTATGCCATCGATGCGGCGATGGAAGCGACGCAAGGGCAACTCGTCGCCGCCAATGCCACCGGCTGTCTGGAAGTCTTCTCGACACCTTATCCCGAAACCTCCTGGCAGATTCCGTGGATGCATTCGCTGTTCGGCAACACCGCCGCCGTCGCCACCGGCCTGGCCGCGGCGATGAAGATCAAGGGCAAAAAGGAAGTGCGTGTCATCGCCCAGGGCGGCGATGGCGGCACGACCGACATCGGTTTCGGCTGCCTGTCCGGCATGTTCGAGCGCAACGACGACGTGCTCTACATCTGCTACGACAACCAAGCCTACATGAACACCGGCGTGCAGCGTTCTTCGGCGACGCCGCCGGCGGCGCGCACGGCGACGACGATGGCCATAGGCGAAGAGCCCGGCAATGTCTTCGGTCAGGGCAAGTTCGTGCCGGCGATCGCGATGGCGCATGAGATTCCCTACGTCGCCACCGCGACGGTGGCCGACCTGCGCGATCTGGAAGACAAGGTGCAGCGGGCGATGGGAATCCGCGGCGCGCGTTATCTGCACATCCTCGTGCCCTGCCCGCTGGGCTGGGGCACGGCCTCGCACGAGACGATCAAGATGGCCAGACTCGCCAAGGAAACCGGCCTGTTTCCGGTCTTCGAGGCCGAGCATGGCGAAATGAAGTCAGTCCTGCCGATACGGCGGCAGCTGCCGGTCGAGGAGTTTCTCAAGCCGCAGAAACGCTACGCCCACCTGTTCGCACCGACGCCGCGCGTCGAAATCATTGCCCGACTGCAGGCGATGGCCGACCGCAACATCCGCAAGTATGGCTTGCTCGGAGGCACGCAATGATGGACAAACCCTTCGCGATCACGCTCGATCCAGGCTCTTCGCTCGCCAACCGCACCGGCTCCTGGCGCACCTTCCGGCCGGTCTATCTCGATCGTCTGCCGCCGTGCAACGCCACCTGTCCGGCCGGCGAGAACATCCAGGGCTGGCTCTTCCACGCCGAGAGCGGCGACTACGAGCAGGCCTGGCGCATTCTCACCGAGCACAACCCGTTGCCGGCCATCATGGGCCGCGTCTGCTATCACCCCTGCGAAGGCGCCTGCAACCGCCAGTATGTCGATGAGGCGGTCGGCATCAACTCGGTCGAGCGTTTCCTGGGCGATGAGGCGATCAAGCGCGGCTGGAAATTCGTCAAACCAGCCCACCAGAGCGGCAAACGCATCCTGGTGGTCGGCGCCGGCCCGTCGGGTCTGTCGGCGGCCTACCATCTGGTGCGTCTTGGTCACACGGTCGAGATCCATGAAGCCGGCCCGCTGCCCGGCGGCATGATGCGCTTCGGCATTCCCAAGTACCGCCTGCCGCGCGAGGTGCTCGACGCCGAAGTGCAGCGCATCCTCGATCTGGGCGTAACGCTCAAACTTGACTGCAAGGTGACCGACATTCGCGCCGCGATGGCGGAAGGCGGTTTCGATGCCGCCTTCCTCGCCGTCGGCGCCCACATCGGCAAACGCACCAGCATTCCGGCCGGCGATGCGGTGAAGATCGTCGACGCCGTCTCGGTGCTGCGCTCGATGGAAGGCGAGGACAAGCCCATGCTCGGCCGGCGGGTGGTGGTCTATGGCGGCGGCAATACGGCCATCGACGTCGCCCGCACCGCCAAGCGTCTGGGGGCTACGGAAGCGATCATCGTCTATCGCCGCACGCGCGAGAAAATGCCGGCGCACGATTTCGAAGTCGAAGAAGCGCTGCAGGAAGGTGTGATGATCAAGTGGCTGTCCACCATCCGTCAGGCCGGCGATCACCAGATCACCGTCGAAAAGATGAAACTCGATGAAAAGGGCTTCCCGCAGCCGACCGGCGAATTCGAGACGCTGCAAGCCGATTCCATCGTGCTCGCGCTCGGGCAGGACGTCGATCTATCCTTGCTCGAAGGCGTGCCGGGACTGGAAATCAAGGATGGCGTCGTACAGGTCGGGCCGAACATGATGACCGGCTATCCGGGCATCTTCGCCGGCGGCGACATGGTGCCCTCCGAGCGCACGGTCACCGTAGCGGTGGGCCACGGCAAGAAGGCAGCACGTCACATCGATGCCTGGCTGCGCGGCACGACGGTCGAGGTCGCACCGAAGCACGAGCTGGCGACCTTCGACAAGCTCAACCCGTGGTATTACTCGGAAGCGCCTCATACCGTGCGACCGATGCTCAACATCATCCGCCGGCAGTCCACCTTCGACGAGGTGCAAGGCGGGCTGGACGAGAACAACGCGCTTTACGAAGCGCGGCGCTGCCTCTCGTGCGGCAACTGCTTCGAGTGCGACAATTGCTACGGCGTCTGCCCGGACAATGCGGTCGTCAAGCTTGGCCCCGGCAAGCGCTTTCAGTTCAACTACGACTACTGTAAGGGCTGCGGCCTCTGCGTCGCCGAATGCCCCTGCGGCGCCATCCGCATGGAGGCCGAGGAAAGCTGAGGGGAAACTGCGGGTGCAACAGCCGGGCACGGTTTAAGCGCGATCGCAGACGATCGATCGTTGGCGTGGAACACCGGCGATACCGGCCCATGCGTCGTGCCCCACCCGAGCGCCGGCAAAAGTCAGCCCCACCGGCACGGCGGCGTTATCATCGCGCCGTCGTCAGCGCACGCACCGCCATGTCCCCGCCGCCCGCACCGCAGGCCAACGACCGCAGCATCCGCGAATTGCTCGCCGATCTCGGCGCGAGCGTTCTGCGCCATCTGCTGCATTTGCCCGTCACTGCAGTCAAACTCGTCGAGACGCAGCTACCCAAGGTCATCGAACGTC
>Ga0209207_1000436_pt1 | contig 25864 bp, 25 predicted proteins | sample SaghotsprinmetaG_FD_184140 | JGI IMG/M metagenome (GOLD analysis project Ga0209207, IMG submission 184140) | Hot spring microbial communities from South Africa to study Microbial Dark Matter (Phase II) - Sagole hot spring metaG (SPAdes) (version 3) | ecosystem: Environmental > Aquatic > Thermal...
TTCCGATGCATTACTCACCCGTTCGCCACTCTCAAGGGCCGAAGCCCTCTACCGTTCGACTTGCATGTGTAAAGCATGCCGCCAGCGTTCAATCTGAGCCAGGATCAAACTCTTCAGTTCAATCTCTTCCTTTAGACCCAACTCACGTCAGGCCCATCTCAACTCTCAGAATCAACTTCCAAGATATGAGCACTGCCATTCTTTTCTTTCGCCCAAAATCCCCAGCGCCTTCGCACCAGAAACCCCAGGCCGCCAAAACACAATGCCCACACCTCTTAAAGGCTGAATTCAATTTTTAAAGAACCGTCGCTTGAAGCGAAGAAGCGGAATTGTCCAACGACATCAGCTCTGCGTCAAGCATTCAGAACATCGAATTTTGCTTGCCGCCTTGCTCGCGCTCCATCGCACTTGCGAAGAGCCGCGCATTCTACGGGAATGTTTCAGGCGGTCAACACTTTTTTGATGCTTTCGTTACAGCCAAAGCTCCATTGCTTTAGATTCAATCGTTTAGCCACGCACAGTGACGCGGGCGAACTTGCGTTTGCCCACCTGAGCCACCACGGTACGACCTTGCGGGATCACGAGCCCCTTGTCGCTGACCTTTTCGCCGTCGAGCCGCACGCCCCCGCCATCGATCTGCCGCATGGCTTCGGAAGTGCTTGCCACCAAGCCGGCCTGCTTGAGCATCTGGGGTACGGGCAACCCCTTTTCTCCGCCCTCAAGGACGAATTCGGGCATCTCTTCCGGGACCCCGCCCTGGCGGAAGCGGGACTCGAAGTCCGCCAGGGCTTTTTCTGCGGAGATGCGATCATGGAAGCGGGTGATGATCTCCTGCGCGAACATCACCTTGATGTCGCGCGGATTACGCCCTTGCTCGACCTCTCGCCGCCACTGCCGCACGGTTTCGATGGGCTCGAACGACAAGAGCTCGATGTATCGCCACATCAGTTCGTCCGACACCGACATCAGCTTGCCGAACATCTCCCCCGGCGGCTCGGCAATGCCGATGTAGTTTCCAAGCGACTTGGACATCTTCTGCACGCCATCCAGCCCTTCCAGGATGGGCATGGTCAGCACCACCTGCGGCTCCTGGCCGTAATGTTTCTGGAGTTCGCGCCCGACCAGCAGGTTGAATTTCTGGTCGGTGCCGCCCAGCTCGACGTCGGCCCGCATGGCCACAGAGTCGTAGCCCTGGATGAGCGGGTACAGGAACTCGTGGATGGCGATGGGCTGACCGCCACCGTAACGCTTGGAAAAATCGTCCCGTTCCAGCATGCGCGCAACCGTGTGCTTGGCCGCGAGCTGGATCAGGTCGGCGGCATTCATCTGCCCCATCCAGCTCGAGTTGAACATCACCAGGGTCTTTTCCGGATCGAGGATCTTGTAGATCTGCTGCTCATAGGTGCGCGCGTTTTCAATCACGTCATCGCGCGAGAGGGGCTTGCGGGTGACGTTCTTGCCGGTAGGATCGCCGATCATGCCGGTGAAATCACCGATGAGGAACATCACTTCGTGCCCCAGGTCCTGGAACTGGCGCAGCTTGTTGATGAGTACCGTATGACCGAGATGGAGGTCGGGTGCGGTGGGGTCGAAACCCGCCTTGACGCGCAGGGGTTTGCCGCGCTTCAACTTTTCGATCAACTCGGTTTCGAGCAAGATTTCCTCGGCGCCGCGGCGGAGGATTTCAATGGAATGTTCGAGGGTGGACATGCGGTCTTTGTATAGGGGTCATGGCTTCCGGGGGATCGACCACCCCGATCCGCCCTGAACTGGGGCGGACGGGATACCGTTCCGGCGACGGGTCAAGACGCGCGCCGGGTCGGCGATTATAGGACAGGCACGGGAAGCCCGGCGGCAGACATCCAACCGTAGCCTGTCTGGCATACAATCCTTGACTTTGCATTGCCACGAGACTGGATCATGCCTCATCGGAATATCTGCGTACTCGGCGGCGGCGGTTTTCTCGGCCGTCACCTCATCCATCGCCTGATCGAGCGCGGTTGCACGATCAGGGTGCCGACCCGCCGTCGCGAGCGAGTCAAGGAACTCCTGATGTTGCCCAACGTGGAGGTGGTCGAGGCCGACATCCACGATCCTGCCGAGCTTGAGAAGCTACTCGATGGCATCGATGCGGCAATCAATCTGGTCGGTATCCTGCATGGCCGCCGGAAGGATTTCGTGCGCGCCCATGTCAAGCTGCCGCACAAGCTTCTGGAAGCCTGCCGGCATCGCGGCGTGCCGCGGCTGGTGCAGATCAGCGCGCTCGGCGCCGATCCAGCCTCCGCCAGTTTCTACCAGCACAGCAAGGGCGAGGGCGAGCGCCTGCTCATGGAGCCGGGACGCCGGCACGACATCGACATCACGCTGTTCCGGCCTTCGGTCATCTTCGGTCCGGGCGACCGTTTCCTCAACTTGTTCGCTCGCCTGTTGCGGCTGGCGCCGGTGGTGCCACTGGCCAATGCGGGCGCACGCTTCCAGCCCGTGTACGTAGGCGACGTGGCGCGCGCCATCGACCAGTGCATCGACGCCCCGGACACCTACGGCCAGACCTATAACCTGTGCGGCCCCAAGGTGTATACCCTGGCCGAACTGGTCGGTCTCGTCGCCCGCACCCTGGGCCTGCGTCGCACCATACTGGGCCTGAGCGACCGGGCATCGTACCTGTTCGCCTGGCTGATGGAATTCAAACCCGGCCCGAAACTGATGACGCGCGACAATTACCACGCCATGAAGGTGGACAACGTCTGTCCGGAAGGCTGGCCGGAGCGCTTCGGTGTCGCTACCGCGCTGGAAACGGTGATCGACTATCTGGTCGAGGAGGGCCCGCGCCGGCGCTATGACGGATTCCGCGCACACGCCCATCGCTGAGCCAAGACGCTTGGCTAGCCCCGCGTTTCCGCGGCACATCCGGGTATACCGGGTCGGCGGCTCGGTGCGTGACGAGATGCTCGGGCGCCCGGTCCAGGACCGCGACCATGTCGTGGTCGGCGCCACCCCGGAGGAAATGATCGCGCTCGGATTCCGTCCGGTCGGACGTGATTTCCCGGTCTTTCTCCATCCCGAAAGCCATGAGGAATATGCCCTCGCCCGCACCGAGCGCAAGAGCGCGCCCGGCTATCGCGGTTTCGTCGTCCATGCCGCGCCGGATGTGAGCCTGGAAGAGGACCTTTCCCGGCGCGACCTCACCATCAACGCCATGGCCCGCGATGCCGCCGGCCAGCTCATCGACCCCTATCGGGGCGCGGAGGATCTGCGCGCCGGAGTATTGCGCCATGTCGGCCCGGCATTTGTCGAGGATCCGGTACGCATCCTGCGCCTGGCCCGCTTCGCCGCCCGCTTTCCGGGCTTCTCGATCGCGCCCGAAACGATGCATCTGATGCGTGAGATGGTCGCCGCCGGCGAGGTGGATGCGCTGGTCCCGGAACGGGTCTGGCAGGAATTCGCGCGCGGGCTGATGGAATCGACCCCTTCACGCATGCTCATGGTGTTGCGCGAATGCGGCGCGCTCGCGGTGCTGATGCCCGAGCTCGACCGGCTGTTCGGCGTGCCGCAACCGCCCCGGCACCACCCCGAGATCGATACCGGCGTGCATGTCATGCAGGTCATCGACCAAGCGGCGCGGCTCAATCTGGCACTGCCGGCACGCTGGGCGGCACTCCTGCACGACCTCGGCAAGGGTGCCACACCGGTCGAAGAGTGGCCACGCCACATCGCCCACGAAGCGCGCGGCGCCCCTCTGGCGCGGGCCCTCAGCGAACGCCTGCGCGCGCCCGCCGAATGCCGCGACCTTGCCGTGCTCATGGCGCGCGAACACGGCAACATCCATCGCGCCCTGGAGCTGCGCGCCGACACCACGGTCGATCTGCTCGAACGTTGCGACGCCATGCGCCGGCCGGAACGGTTCCAGCAACTCCTCGGCGCATGCGAGGCGGACTATCGCGGTCGGGACGGCCATGCGGAGCGGCCCTACCCGCAAGCGCAACGGCTCGACCAGGCGCTGGCGGCAGTGCGCAGCGTGGATGCCGGGGCAATCGCCCGGGCCCATCCCGAACGCGTCGTCGAGGCGCTGCGCGCCGCGCGCCGGGCCGCGGTGGCCGCACAGGTGGCACAGGATGCGCCATGCTGAACACCACCGACCACGCCCGCGACGCGGCCGGCCGGGTGTACGTCTACCCGGTCCTCTCCCGCCGTGCCGGTGGTGTTTCGCTCGGCATCAACCTGAACGTCAACCGCGCCTGCAACTGGCGCTGCATCTATTGCCAAGTGCCCGACCTGCGCCGCGGCGGCCCGCCTCCGGTCGATCTTGCACGCCTGGAAGGCGAACTGGACGCCATGCTCACCGAGCTGCTGGAAGGCGATTACCTGCTTCGTCATGCCCCGGAAGGCATGCGCAGGCTTTGCGACATCGCCCTGTCCGGCGATGGCGAGCCGACCACGGCGGCGGAATTCACCGCAGTGGTCGCACGCCTCGGCGCTCTGCTCGACCGCCACGGCCTGCGTGACCGCCTGCCCTGCCGGCTGATCACCAACGGCAGCCAAATGCATCGCAAACGGATTCAGGAAGGCGTGCGCGCACTGGCCGGAATCGGCGGCGAAGTCTGGTTCAAGCTGGATCGGGCCACATCGGATGGCATGCGCCGCATCAACGACAGCCGCGAGAGCCCGGACGGACACTTCCGCCGCCTGGCAACGTGCGCCCGCCTCTGCCCCACCTGGGTGCAGACCTGCCTGTTCGCCCTCGATGGCAAGCCGCCCGATGCCACCGAACAGAACGCCTACCTCGATCTGATGCGCCGTGCAGTGCGCGAGGACATCGGCCTGAAGGGGATCATGTTGTATGGCCTCGCCCGCCCCTCCATGCAGGCCGAAGCGCCGCGCCTGTCAGCCCTGCCGTTCGAATGGATGGACGCATTCGCCGGACGGCTCCGCGCCCTCGGTCTCGGTGTTTCAGTGCATCGCTGACCGTTCCCGCAGACTGTTCCGGAATCACCCGCCATCAAGCACACGCCAGCCGGCACCCTCGGCGACAAGGATCAGCGCGGCGCAATTGGCCAGCTTACGGCGCACCGCGACTTCGGCCGGCACCCCCGCCACCGCTAGGGCGGCGAGGATCGGGTTCTCGTGCGAGACCGCCAGCACCCAGGCATCGCCGCACGCCCGCTGCGCATCGAGAAAGGCCCTGAGGCGTTCGATCGCATCGACGAAACTCTCGCCGCCGGGCGGCGTGGCGTGGACCGGATCTTCCGCCACGAAATCGTTGAATGTCGCGGTGGGCAAACCGTCCATGCCGGAGCGGCGTTCATTCAGACGCGCATCGATCTGCAAAGGGCAACCGTGTCCCGCGAGCAGGATGCGCGCGGTCTCGATGGCGCGCGGAAACTCGGACGCAAATGCGCGCGCGAACGGCCAGGCCGCGAAATTGCAGGCCGCGGCGCGGGCCTGTTCGACGCCACGCGCAGTGAGATGGACGGGCCGGGATGGATCGTCGTTGATGAAGTCGGCGACGTTGGCCTCGCTCTCGCCATGGCGGACGAGGACCAGCCGCGTACCCGGCCCGGCCACGATCCGGCTTACTGGCCGAGAACGTCCTTGAGGAAGGCCTTCATGGCCTTGCCCCACCAGTCAAAGCTGTCCTCGAGGTTTTTCTTCGATACGCCATAATCGATGTTTGTGGTCATCTTCAGGCCGACATCGCCATCCTTGTCGATAAAGGCGGTGCCATAGCGACGATTGGCGTTCCACTCGTTGAGCTTGTCCAGCGTCGCCCCAGTCTTGGTCCAGGACGCCACGAACTCGATGTCGTCGCAATCCCTGCCCTTCTCGCAGCCGTAAAAGAAGATGCCGTACTTGATTCCATCCATGCGACCGGTGATGAACGGGTCACCGGTCGAATCCCTGGTCAGTTCGGCCGAGCCGAAGCCCTTGGCAATCTGTAGGATGCGGCCGGGGTCGGTGGCGTCGATCAGCCCGGAGGCCTGTACCGGAGCCACCACGAGGCTGGAAAACAATGCGAGCGCGAAGATCGGCCGGGTGAAATTCATCGTCCTGTCCTTTATCGAGTCCCTGAGCGAAAGAAGAGTGCCGCATGTGGCGTGCCGCATGTGGCACGCTGTGGGGCATTGTAGCCGGCCGTAAAAAACCTGAATGGCAAAATGGTTGGCGCAAATGCGCCGCCGGATAGGCACACTGCCCACGCGGCAGTACAGTACACCCTTTTCACCCCCGCCGCCATGACCACTCACCCGCCGGCCCATACCACAATCCAAGGACAGCTTACCGAGCACATGCGCGCACTCGCCGCCTGCCGACGTTGTGCGCAGATGATCGGGCCGGTGGTGCTCGGCCAGCCCGCCGCGCATGGCATCTTGCAGATCGGCCAGGCGCCGGGACCCTACGAAGGCAAGCTGGGTCGGCCGTTCGCCTGGACCGCAGGCAAGACACTGTTTCGCTGGTATGGATCGATTGGCGTGGAGGAGGCGCGCTTTCGCGAGCGGGTGTACATGGCGGCGGTCTGCCGCTGCTTTCCAGGCAAGAATCCGAAAGGGGGCGACCGCGTGCCAAACCGTGAGGAAATCGGCCATTGTCGGGCGTGGCTGAGCGCCGAAGTCGCACTGCTCCGTCCGCAACTCGTCATCCCGGTGGGCAAGCTGGCCATCGCCCAGGTGCTGGAGTCCGACCGGCTCGACGCCGTGGTCGGCCAGACCCACCGGGTCGAATTCCACGGCCTCATGACCGACGTGGTTCCCCTGCCGCATCCTTCCGGACTCTCCACCTGGTTCAAGGTTGAACCGGGCAAGACCCTGCTCGCCGCCGCATTGCGCCAGATCGCCGCGCATCCGGCCTGGCGCGCTGCGTTCGGCTGAATCGGCGGATCGTTTCAGCGGCCGTCGTCCTCGGCCAGGTTCCCGTCATACTCCACCGCCCAGGCTAGGGTTTCCAGATGCATGGCGTTGACCTTCGCGGGGTTGACGCCGCAGGCCAGGGCAAGGCTGGCGATGGCGCGCACGTCGGCGCGCTCACAAGCTAGGGCGAGGGCAAGGTAAGGCCCATACCGGCCCTTGTGCTCGACCAGCGCGAGCTGGATCTCCTCCGGCAGGCCGAGAGGACCGACCGCCTTGGCCATCGGCATGCGGAACAGCACATCGAGCATCGACAACAAACCGGTGACGAAGGCCTGCTCGCATTCCGCCTTGGACAGGCGCTGGCGCGCCAGCAACTCGCAGAATCGGGCGCGGGCCAGCGCGGTTTCGCGCAATGCCTCGTCCACCTGCGAGGTCTTGCTGTTGTAGAACAGGAGCAGGGTGAGCCAACGATACAGGCCATTGTGGCCCAGGATGGTCATCGCCTGCTCCAGCGAGCCGATCTTCTGTTGCAGGCCCATGGCGGCTGAATTGATGTAGCGCAACAGGCGCACGCTGAGGGCGAGATCCTGACGGGCGATCATCGCCAGCTTGTCGAAATCGGCTTCCTTGCGCTTGAGCTGGCTGATCAGCTGGATCACCACCAGGCGCTGACTGGACAGGCTGGGGGTGTCGTCCTCGCGCCGCTGGGTGATGTAGTTGCCGCGCAGGTAATCGAAGCCGAGCCGACGGCAGACCTCGAAGAGCTCCAGCGAGTCGACGCCGCAGGCCAAAGTGCGCGCCTGGCGGAAATCGCGCTGACACTGCTGCGCTACGGTGAGCAGGTCGGGGGGACTCAAGCGGTCGGCGTCGATGGCGATGAAGTCGGCCAGCGCAAGCAGGCCTCCCGACTCGCCGCGCGCCATGGACTGCGGCAGGGCGAAACGGTAACCGCGCGGACGCAGGGCGCGGATGGCTTCGCCCAGCGCATCCACAGCAGGCATGGCCTGTGCCCCGGGATCGATGAGGCTCAGCACCATGCGCTCGGCCGGCAAGCGGGCCAGGCGGGGCAGGTCGAGCGAATCCGGCATGAGGCTGACGAAGGCCAGGCGGCGGCCGATAAGGGAGGACAGCTCGGCGCCGTCAAGATGGTCGAGCAGGGATTCATCGAAAAATCGCTGGCTGCTCGCCTGCCATTGCCGGCGTGCCGGCGCGTCCGGACGTTCCAGGCTGAATTCGTAGCCGGCGATGTGCTGGTTGCGGTCGAGCACCGGCACCCGGCGCAGGAAGTCGATCGAGTCCGGTTCCGCCTCGACCGCCCACGCCCTCGCCTCGCCCTTGCCGAACAGCTTTTGCATCAGGTTCCTGAACATCTTCGCGCTCCCATGAGTTGCATGCACTGTTTCGGGCCCGGGCTCACTGCAGTCCCAGGCGCAATTCCGCCGCCGCCAGGGCTTCCGGCGTGCCACGCAGGATGAGGATGTCGCCCGCCTCCAGACGGGTCGTGGGCATAGGGTCGGCGGTGCGCACCCCCCGTCGGCGCACGGCAAGCACCGTTACCCCGGTATTCTCCAGTTCGAGCTGGCCGAGGTCTTTGCCCACCGCCGTGAGCGCGGCATCGAGATGGAACGAGGCCAGCCGCTCCTGGCCACGACCGCCATCGTCGGCGTCGGTCACGCCCTGGTAATAGCCGCGCATGGTGCTGTACCGCGCCTCGCGCATGTGGCGGATGCGCTTGAGCACCGTGGCGAGTGGCACGCCGGCCATCAACAGGGTTTGCGAGCCGAGCATCAGAGCACCCTCCAGCACCTCCGGAACCACCTCGGTGGCGCCGGCGCGCATCAGTACTTCGAGGTCGGATTCGTCCACGGTGCGCACGATCACCGGCATGTCCGGCCGCAATTCGTGCACGGTATGCAGGATCTCCATGGCCATGTGGGTATGCGCGAAGCTGATGACGACTGCGCGGGCGCGATGCAGGCCGGCGGCGAGCAGCACCTCGGAACGTGTGCAGTCGCCAAACACCACCTTCTCGCCGGCGCTGGCCGCAGCCTGGACTCGCCGGGGATCGTGGTCGAGGGCGATGAATGGCACCCCTTCCGCCTCCAGCAAACGCGACAGGTTCTGGCCACTGCGACCGAAACCGCAGACGATGATGTGCTTCTCCACGCCGAAGCTCTTCACCGCGATCTCGTGCACCCCCTTGGCCTGCTCCACCCACTCGCCCCCGGCGACCCGCAGAGCCACCCGGTCGCTGTACTGGACCATGAATGGCGCCGCCAGCATCGACAGCACCATCGCCGCCAGGGTGGCCTGGCCGAGCTCGAAAGGCACCAGGCCATGCGCTATGGCCAGGCTAAGCAGGACGAGACCGAACTCACCGGCCTGGGCAAGTCCCAGCGCGCTTTTCAGGGCAGTGGTCCAGTGCCGCGAAAAATACCAGGCCAGCAAGGCGACGATGCCGAGCTTGAACAGAATCAGCGACACCAGGATGAGCAGGGTCAGCCCGAACTGGGAGGCCACTGCGGCAAGGTCCAGGCTCATGCCGATGGTGACAAAGAACAATCCCATGAGCACGTCGCGGAAGGGCCGAATGTCGCTTTCCACCTGATAGCGGTATTCCGTCTCCGAGATCAGCATGCCGGCGACGAAGGCCCCCAGCGCCAGAGACAACCCGGCCATGCCGGTGGCCCAGGCCAGACCCAGGGTGATCAACAGGACGTTGAGCATGAACAGCTCGGCGGACTTGCGCGCGGCCACCAGATGCAGCCAGGGCCGCAGCAGACGCTGGCCGAGGACGAGGATGACGCCGAGCACGATGATGGCCTTGAAGGTGGCCAGCGTGAGCGCCAAGGCCAGATCGGCGCCGCTGGCCAGGGCCGGGATGAAGATCAGGAGCGGCACCACCGCAAGATCCTGGAACAAGAGCACACCCACCACCTGGCGGCCATGATCGCTGTCCAGTTCGTTACGCTCGGCCAATAACTTGATGATGATCGCGGTGGACGACATCGCCAGGGCGCCGCCCAGCGCGAGGCCGGTGTTCCAGCCCTGGCCAACAAGCATCAACAAGGCGGCCACCAGCAGAATGGTCAGCATCACCTGCATGCCGCCCAGGCCGAACACCAGCGCCTGCATGTGCCTGAGCTTGCCGAGCGAAAACTCCAGGCCGATGGAGAACATCAGGAACACCACGCCGAACTCGGCCAGGTGGCGGGTTTCATCCGCCTCGCTGGAACTGGTGAAACCCAGTTGGCCGATCAATACACCGACGAGGACGTAGCCGAGCAGGGCGGGCAGGCGCAGGGCGCGGAACAACGCCGTGGCCAACACCGCCGCGCCCAGTAGGAGTACGACCAGACCCAGGGTGGTATGCATGGGGAGCGAAGGGAGCGGGTTCAAATCACGTTATACTTCGCGCCATTATGACATTTCATCCCCCTTCCGCCGCGGAAATCCTGGTCCAGGCCCGCCGTACCCTGGAGATCGAAGCCCGTGCCGTCAGCCGCCTCGTCGAGTACCTCGATCACCGCCTCACCGACGCAGTCGATGCCCTGCTCGCCTGCGGCGGTCGGGTGGTGGTGAGCGGCATGGGCAAGTCCGGTCATATCGCTGGCAAGATCGCCGCCACCCTGGCCAGCACCGGCACCCCCGCATTCTTCATGCACCCGGCCGAGGCCAGCCACGGCGACCTCGGCATGATCACCGGACAGGACGTGGTGCTGGCCCTGTCCAACTCCGGCGAGAGCCCCGAGCTGATCGCCATCGTCCCGCTCATCAAGCGGCGCGGCGCCCGCCTCATCGCCATGACCGGGCGTCCCGTCTCCACCTTGGCGCGCGAGGCCGACATCCACCTCTACGCCGGAGTCGAGCAGGAAGCCTGCCCGCACAACCTCGCCCCCACCGCCAGCACCACCGCCGCGCTCGCCCTTGGCGACGCCTTGGCCGTCGCCACCCTGCACGCGCGCGGCTTCACCGCCGAGGATTTCGCCCGCACCCACCCAGGCGGCGCCCTGGGTCGCCGCCTGCTGGTGCACGTGCGCGACATCATGCACAAGGGCGAGGCATTGCCGGTGGTCAACACCGGCACGCCGTTCCGGGAAGCCCTGCTGGAAATGACCCGCAAGGGTCTCGGCATGACCGCCGTGACCGAGGGCGACGGTCGCCTGGCCGGCATATTCACCGACGGCGACCTGCGCCGCTGCCTGGACACCGGCCTCGACATCGGCAATGCGCGCATCGACGCGGTGATGACCCGCAATCCACGCACGCTCTCGGAAGACGCGCTGGCCGCGGAGGCAGCCCGGGTCATGGAAGAACACAAGATCAACGGCCTGCTCGCGGTCGACGCGGGCGGCCGCCTCACCGGAGCCCTGAACATGCACGACCTGTTGCGCGCGGGGGTGGTATGAGCCCTGCCGACCTCATGCAGCGCGCCCGCGCCGTCCGCCTGCTGATCTTCGACGTCGATGGCGTACTCACCGACGGCAGCCTGTTCTACGGCGACGACGGCCAGGAATACAAGGCATTCAACTCGCGTGACGGCCACGGCATCAAGATGCTGCGCGCCACCGGCGTCGAGGTTGCCATACTCACCGGCCGCACCTCGCAGGTGGTGCTGCACCGGGCCCGCAACCTCGGCATCGAGCGCATCGTCCAGGGCTCCGAGGACAAACTCACCGCCTACCAGGAGATGCTGGCCCAGACCGGGCTTGCCGCCGAGGCCACCGCCTACATGGGCGACGACATCGTCGATCTGCCGCCGCTGCGTCGCTGCGGCCTCGCCCTGACCGTACCGGAGGCCCCGCCCGAGGTGCTGGCGCGGGCCCACTATGTCACCCGCGCGGGTGCCGGCCGGGGTGCGGCCCGTGAGGTGGCTGAACTGATCATGCGCGCCCAGGGTACCTGGGCCGACCAGCTGGCACGCTATGACCGCTGACGCCGACCATGGCCCGCTCACCGCTCCACCACCCGTCCTGGCTGCCGCTCATGCTCATCGCCCTGCTCGCCGCGCTCACCACCTGGCTCGGACGCCTCGCCGAACTGCCCGTGCAGGCGCGCCCGGCCGCCGCCCCCCAAGAGCCGGACTCCATGGTCGAACGCTTCCGGGCCACCGCCTATGACTCTGAGGGCCGGCCCCGCTACCGGCTCGCCGCCGAATCCATGCAGCATCATGCCAATGAAGCCGGCACCCGTCTGGAAGGTCCAGCATTCACCTACGACCACCCCGACCGGCCACCGCTCCACGCACGTGCCAAACGCGGCCGGGTGTCGGCCAATGGCGAACACGTCGAGCTGCTTGACTCGGTCCGCATCGAACAGGCCGCGCATGCCGAGCGCATGGCCATCGTACTCCACACCGAGCGACTGGAGATCCGGCCCGAGGCGCGCACCCTGGCCACCGACCGACCGGTGCGCATCGAGCAAGGCGCCAGTCATGTCATGGCCGGCGCCCTGCTCGCCGACGCCAAGCTCGGTACACTGCACCTCACCGGAGGAGTGAAGAGTCATTATGAAGTCCGTCCCTGAGGAAACGCTGATTAACAGGCTGTTGAAAAACGACCGCGGTGGATCATCTGCTGTGTTGCGCAGCGCCTGCTCCCTCACCGATCTATTCGATATGTGTGCCGCTGCGCGGCATCCCTCGCTTCGCTCGGGACCGCCACGGCGTGGCGTCCTGCGCGGGCGCATCGCGCAAGGTCTGTTCGTGACCGGTCTGTCTCTCCTGATCCTGAGCAGCCTCGTCGCCAGCGCGCCGGCCTGGGCCGAACGCGCCGACCGCGACCGACCGGTGCAGATCGAGGCCAACGCCATGCAGCTCGACCAGGCCCGCCAGGTCGCAATCTACGAAGGCAACGTGGTGCTCACCCAGGGCACCCTGCTGCTCACCGCCGACCGTCTCGCCATCCGCCAGGACGCTGCCGGATTCCAGTCCGGCGAGGCCTCTGGCCGACCGGTGCGCTTCCGCCAGAAGGTCGATGGCCAGGATCTGTACGTCGAGGGCCAGGCCAACCGCATCGAATACGATGCCCGCGCCGAAACCGTGCGCCTGATCGGCGAGGCGCGCCTGAAACGCGGCCAGGATGACCTGCGCGGTCATCTCATCACCTACAACACTGCAAGCCAGGTCTACCAGGCCCAGGGCGCCGGTCCGGGCAGCGAGGGGGGCCGGGTGCGAGCCGTCATCCAGCCCCGCAGCCGACCCGGCGAGGGAAGCGGCGCGCCATGAGCGTTCTGCGCGCCGAGGGCCTGAAGAAGCGCTACAAGTCGCGCCAGGTGATCCGCAATGTCAGCCTCGACGTCAACAGCGGCGAGATCGTCGGCCTGCTCGGACCAAACGGCGCCGGAAAGACCACCTGCTTTTACATGCTGGTCGGCCTGATCGCCTGCGACGGCGGCCAGATCCGCATCGATGCCACCGACATCACCCGCGAACCGGTCTATCGTCGTGCCCACCTCGGCTTGTCCTACCTGCCACAGGAGCCCTCGATCTTTCGCAAGCTCACGGTCGCCGAGAACATCGCCGCCATCCTTGAACTGCGCGGCCTCGACCCCGCCGAAGTGGAAGAACACCTCGACTACCTGCTCGAAGACCTGCACATCACCCACCTGCGTGATGCCGCCGCGATCAGCCTGTCCGGCGGCGAACGGCGACGGGTGGAGATCGCCCGCGCCCTGGCCATGCAGCCGCGCTTCGTCCTGCTCGACGAACCATTCGCCGGCATCGACCCAATCTCCGTGCTCGACATCCAGAAGATCGCCCGCTTCCTGGTCGAACGCGACATCGGTGTGCTCATCACCGACCACAATGTGCGCGAAACCCTGGGCATCTGCGACCGCGCCTACATCATCAACGAAGGCGAGGTGCTCGCCGCCGGCGAGCCCGGGACCATCATCGCGGACGAGGGCGTGCGCAAGGTCTACCTCGGCGAGCACTTCCGCCTCTGAGCGCTGGCCATGAAACAAAGTCTGCAACTCAAACTGACGCAGCAACTCGCGCTCACGCCGCAGTTGCAGCAATCGATCCGGCTGCTGCAGATGTCGACCCAGGATCTGGACCACGAGATCAACCAGCTGCTGCTGGAAAATCCCCTGCTCGAACGCGCAGACTGGGGCGAAGCCGGAGATGCCGGCGGCCCGGCAACCGAAACCAGCGGCAATGAAACGGCCGACTCCAGCTTCGACGCGGTGTACGACGACCTCGCCTGGGGCGAGCGCAGCGTCAATCCGGGCAGCCCGCGTGACGACGAGGATGACGAGCGCGACTTCCAGCCGGGCGAAACGGCGGCGGCGACCCTGGCCGAACACCTGCTCGGCCAGCTCGCCCTGATGCCGCTCACCCCGCGCGACCGGCAACTGCTGGCCCTGCTGATCGACGCGCTCGACGAGGACGGTTACCTCGGCATCGACCTGGCCGAACTCGCCGCCCTGCTACCGGCCGAACTCGAATATGAAGAAAGTGAGATCAACGCCGCCCTGCGCCTGTTGCAAAGCCTCGACCCGGTCGGCGTCGGCGCCCGCGATCTGGGCGAATGCCTGGACCTGCAGCTGGCCGCGCTGCCGACCGAAACGCCGCATCTGGCCCATGCCCGCATGCTCGTGCGCAGCCATCTGCAGCTCTTGGGCGAGCGCGAATACGGCAAGCTGAAGAAACTGATCGGCATCGACAACGAACGCGAATTCATCGCCGTGCGCCAGCTCATCACCTCGCTCAATCCACGCCCTGGCGCGCGCTTCGCCGCACTCGACACGCAGTACGTCACGCCGGACGTGATCGTGCGCAAGGTCAAGGGCGAATGGCAGGCCAGCCTCAATGCCGACGCCATGCCACGCCTGCGCATCAACGAGATGTACGCCAGCATCCTGCGCCAGAACCGCGACGGCGGCGGACTGTCGGTGCAGCTGCAGGAAGCGCGCTGGCTGATCAAGAACGTGCAGCAGCGCTTCCACACCATCCTACGCGTCGCCCAGGCCATCGTCCGCCGCCAGCGGCTGTTCTTCGAGCACGGCGAGATCGCCATGCGCCCCTTGGTGTTGCGCGAGATCGCCGAGGAACTCGGCCTGCACGAATCGACCATCTCCCGCGTCACCAACCAGAAGTATATGATGACGCCCAAGGGACTTTACGAATTCAAGTATTTCTTCGGCAGCGCCCTGGCGACCGAGGCCGGCGGCGCAGCATCCAGCACCGCCATCAAGGCGCTGATCCGCCAGTTCGTGGAAGCCGAGGATCGCGGCAAGCCCCTGTCCGACAATGCCATCGCCGCCTTGCTGGGCAAACAGGGGTATGTCGTGGCGCGCCGCACGGTCGCGAAATACCGGGAGCAGATGAACATCCCTCCCGCCAACCAACGCAAGTCGTATTGACTTGCCCATTGCATCAGGAGCAGACATGAACCTCACCATCACCGGCCATCACCTCGAAATCACCCCCGCCCTCCGTGGTTATGTCGAGGAAAAGCTGAAACGGGTGACCCGCCATTTCGACCACGTCATCGACGTCACGGTGATCCTTTCGGTTGAAAAGCTGGTCCAGAAGGCCGAGGTCAACGTCCATGTCGCCGGCCGCGACATCTTCGTCGAGGCCAGCGATGCCGATCTGTATGCCGCCGTCGACGCATTGATCGACAAGCTCGACCGGCAGATCGTCAAGCACAAGGAAAAGACCGGTAACGTTCACCGCGAAACCGGCGGCATCAAGCGACAAAGCGCCGAGATCGGCTGAATCCCGCCCCGCCTCGGGCGGGGCCACGTTCGAGAATCCCCATGAACCTGATCACCCCTCTCCTGCGACCGGCCTGTGTGGTGGCCGACCTCGATGCCGCCAGCAAGAAACACCTGTTCGAACTGGCCGGCACGCTGTTCGAACAACAACACGGCACCCCGGCCAGCGAAGTATTCGACAGCCTATTTTCGCGCGAAAAACTGGGGTCCACCGCGCTCGGCTACGGCATCGCCATCCCGCATGGCCGAATCAAGGGCCTGAAGGACACGGCCTGCGCATTTTTCCGACTCGAGACCCCGATCGACTTCGACGCACCCGACAGCCTGCCGGTCGATCTGGTCTTTGTCCTGCTCGCCCCGGCCGCCGCCACCGACCTGCACCTGCAGATCCTGGCCGAGCTGGCGCAGATGTTCAGCGAGCGGGAGATGCGCGAAAAGCTGCGCGCTGCAGCGGACACCAGCGAGCTGCATGCACTGATCGCCGGATGGACCCCCTAGATCCCACCTCCGGCCAGGAAACCCCGCCCGCGCCGCCCCCCGACATCGTCATCCCGGCGCACATCACCGTCGCCGAACTGTTCGAGCTCGCCGGCGCCGTGCTGCGCCTGCGCTGGATCGCCGGTCGCGAGGGCGGCCACCGCCAGCTCACCTCGGACACGGAGCAAAAGCCGACCCTGGCGCTGATCGGCCACCTCAATTTCGTCCACCCCAACCGCGTCCAGGTGCTCGGTTGCGCGGAGATGGATTACCTGCGCCGGCTCGACGCCGACGATCTCGCTCGCGCCGTGGAAAACCTGTTCTCCACCGAGCTCGCGGCGGTAGTGATCGCCAACGACGAAACGGTACCCGATGCGCTCGTCGACGCCGCCCGTCGCACCGACACCCCCCTGCTCGCCTCCCCCCTGCCCAGCCCGGAGCTGATGCAGGTGCTGAGCCACCGCATGACCCAGGCCCTGGCGCCCTCGACTACCCTGCACGGCGTATTCCTCGAAGTTTCCGGGCTCGGCGTGCTGATCAGCGGCGACCCATCCGTGGGCAAAAGCGAGCTGGCACTGGAACTCATCACCCGCGGCCACCGCCTGGTGGCGGACGACGCCCTGGAGGTGTACGCGGTCGCGCCCGACACCCTCGAAGGGCGCTGCCCGCCCGTGCTGCGCGACTTCATGGAGGTACGCGGCCTCGGTGTGCTCAACATCCGGCGTCTGTTCGGCGAGACTGCCGTGAAGCACAAGAAGAACCTCAAGCTGATCATCCACCTCACCCCGGCCGAGCGCTGGCATGTGGTCGACCGCCTCGACATGAAGGCGGAGACGCGCCACATCCTTGGCATCGAAATACCGGAGGTCCGCATCCCCGTGGCGGTGGGCCGCAACCTCGCGGTACTGGTCGAGGTGGCGGTACGCAACCACATCCTGCGCCTGCGCGGCGTCAACACCGCCGAAGAATTCGCCGCCCGCCAGCGCGAGGCCATGGCAGCGAGCACCCCATGGTCGGCGAGTTCGGGCATCGACGGACACGATGACTGAAGCCACTCCACGCATGCGGATGGTGGTCATCACCGGGCTGTCCGGCTCGGGCAAAAGCGTGGCCCTCAAGGCCTTGGAAGACGAGGGCTATTGCTGCATCGACAACTTGCCAGCCAGTCTGATCGGAGCGGTGATCGAGCACCTCTTGGCCAGCGGCCAAACCGAGGTAGCGCTCAGCATCGATGCCCGCAGCGCGAACTGTCTCGCCGAGCTGCCGGCCGCACTGGCCTGGCTCAGGCCGCGGCTCGACCTCAAGGTGCTGTTCATCGACGCCAAGGACGACACCCTGTTGCGCCGTTTTTCCGAAACCCGCCGTCGCCATCCATTGAGCGGCGGCGGGCGCTCGCTCACCGAAGCCCTGGCCCTCGAGCGCGAGCTACTGGCGCCGCTGATCGGGCTGGCGCACCACATCGACACCAGCGGCCTGTCCGCCAACGCCCTGCGCGCTTGGGTAAAGTCGGTGTGCGAACTGACCCAGGCTGGATTCACCTTGGTGTTCCAGTCCTTCGGCTTCAAGCACGGCATTCCGCTCGACGCCGATCTGGTGTTCGACGTGCGCTGTCTGCCCAATCCGCATTACGAGGCGGACTTGCGCCCGCTCACCGGCCGCGACCCCGAAGTGGCCGCCTTCCTGAAAGGCAGGGCGGAGGTCGGGGCGATGCTGGAGGACATCCGCGCCTACGTCGACAAATGGCTGCCGGCCTACATCGCCGACAACCGCAGCTATTTCACCGTGGCGCTGGGCTGCACGGGCGGCCAGCACCGTTCGGTCTATTTCGCCGAGCAGCTGGCCGCGGCATTCGCCGGCCGTCTGCCGGTCCTGGTGCGGCATCGCGAATTGACATGATCTCGGATTTTCCATTCGGCGGCCTGACGGCCTACACGCGCGCGGGCAGCCGCTTTCAGGCGGCTTCGAGTCCATGCGCATCGCCCATAGGCATGGCGATGGGCGCGTCGCCCGTCCTCTCAAGAAAACGAAGGGCCGCCCCGAGTTTTATTGTCCCCCTCGGGGGGCGGGCTGGGCGTAGCCCGGCCCTGGGGGCGCCAAAATCCGCTCCAAAATCGCCTCGCCATCCTCACGTGTCCTAATGGAAAATCCGGGATGATCCGCGCCGCGCTTTCCAGCCTGCTGCAGCTGATGCGGCCCGGGGACTGGCTGATCCTGGCCGCCGGCATCCTCGGTGGAACCTACCTGTTCGCACGCCTGCCCGCGGCTGCAGAGCGGGTAACCATCCAGCAAGGCGGCCGGGTCGTGCTCGAGGTCTCGCCCCGTCTCGATCGCGAGGTGTGGGTGGCGGGCCCGCTCGGGGATACGGTGGTGGAGATCCGCGCCGGCCGAGTGCGAGTCAAGTCCGATCCAAGCCCGCGCCAGCGCTGTGTCCGCCAGGGCTGGCTCGCCCCCGGGGAGACCGCGCTGTGCCTGCCCAACCAGGTCAGTGTCGCGCTCGGCACGAGCCGGCACGACACGCTAAGCTACTGATCCGGGCCATGACCGCCCCCCCGCCCGAGCAGATCCTGCACACCACCGCGGAGGACCGCCGCATCGCCGCCCTGGCCGCCGCCGCGGTCGGCCTGTCGCTGGCCGAGGCCGCCATCCCCTCGCCCTTGCCCGGGGTGAAGGCAGGACTTGCGAACATCGTCACCCTGCTGGTGCTGTACCAGTATGGCTGGCGCGTCGCGCTCTGGATCACCTTGCTGCGCGTGGTGGCGAGCGCCCTAGCCCTGGGGCTGTTTCTCACCCCCACGTTCATCCTCAGTCTGGCCGGGGCGCTGACCAGTCTCGCCGTGCTGGCCCCGCTCACCCGCCTGCCGCCACGCTGGTTCGGTCCGGCTGGATTATCCATGCTGGCGGCGGCGGCACATCTCATGGGGCAGCTGGTGGTGGTCGATCTGTGGCTCCTGCCCGGCATCGCCCTCGCCCCGCTCATCCCGCCGCTGGCCGTGGCGGCCGGGGTCACCGGCCTCGTCAATGGCCTGGTGGCGGCGGCCATGCTACGCCAGAACGCCATGCTTGCCGACGGAGACACGCCATGAAACGGATCACATTGGCCTGGACCGGGGCCTCCGGCCTCGGCTACGGCCTGCGCCTGCTCGACTGCCTGCTCACCGCCGCTTGTCACGTCGACCTCATGGTCTCCCAGGCCGCGCGCATCGTTGCTCGCCAGGAGCTCGACCTCGCCCTGCCCGGCGACCCGAGCGAGCTGGCCGCACTGCTGAGCCGCCGCCTGCCCGACACCCCCGGGGTATTGCATGCACATGGCGAGCGCGCCTGGTTTGCCGCACCCGCCTCCGGTTCGAACCCCGCCGACGCCATGGTGGTCTGCCCGTGCAGCATGGGCAGCCTAGCGGCGATCGCGCACGGCCTGGCCGACAACCTCATCGAACGCGCCGCCGACGTGATGCTGAAGGAGCGCCGGCCACTCATCCTGGTGCCGCGCGAGACCCCGTTCTCGCTCATCCACCTGCGCAACATGACCGCCCTAGCCGAGGCCGGCGCCACCCTGCTGCCGGCCAACCCCGGTTTTTACCCGCGTCCGCAGCATGTCGGCGAACTGATCGATTTCGTGGTGGCGCGCATCCTCGACCATCTCCGTATCGAGCACAGCCTCGGTCAACGCTGGGGCGCAGCCGCCGCTCCGCCCGACCGTCTGACGCAAGACTAGCCAAGCCTGCAAGCAGTCGCTACATTCCGCACTCATGACCGCTCAGACCCCGTCCGCCAGCGGCCAGCGCCGTTATCCACGCATCGCCACCCGAGTACCGGCGCAAGTCGAGGTGGCCGGCAACCGCCTTGCCTGCGAGATCCGCGATTACTGCCAGACCGGCTTCAACCTGGCCTTCGTCGGCGATACCCCGCCACCCGCGCTGCCGCCTCAACCCCCCCTGCTGATCGAGTTCGGCGCCACGGCAACGACCGGCGAGGAACGCTTCCGCGTCCCGGGGCGGGCCGCGCATCAACGTTCCGACGGGGTGGGGGTATTCGTCGATGGCATGCCGGAAGAGGCATTGCGCGCCCTAGAAGCTGCGGTCAAACCCCTGGCATCGCCCCCCCGCCCCGCCACCGACCCACTCGACCTGCCGCCCGAAACCGTCCAGCACCTGCTGCACGGCTGCCACCAGCGCTATTTCGCCTGCATCAACGACACCCTGCGCGACTTCTTCATGCAGGCCGGCGCCCACCTGCGCGAAGCCAGCTACGAGGTCAACTTCGTCGAGCAGGCCAGCTACATGCAGGCCGCGCAAGAGCTTGAAACGCTCCGCCAGCGCCTGGAGAACGAGCTCATGCGCGCCCTGCGCGAACGCATGCAAACGGTCAAGCAGGGCAGCGACGCGCCGGCCAGGCACGGCGAAAGCGCCGGCGAGCTGGCCCTGGTGGATGAAAACGAATTCGAAGACTGGCTGGCCCTGTCCAATGTTGGCGACCGCATCGAGAGCGCTCTCGCCGCCCAGCTCAACGAACTCGAACTGCGCTATGGACTCCTGCTCGGCAAATCGGTGGAGCGTGACCTGGCCCCCTTCCGGCCACGGGTAATCTGCGGCGAACTGGGCGCTATCCTGCGCCAGACCCACTTCAGCGCCGCCCTGCGCGCGGTCCTCTACAAGGCATTCGGCCAAGTCCTGGAGCCCCGCCTGAGCGCACTGCTGAAGGATCTCGACACGCTCCTGCAAGCGGTCCAGCCGCCCCCCAACCAGAAGCGGGTGATTCCCCGCCGCACCGCCCGTAAAGCCGCGAGCGGGCCGGACACCCCAGCCACCCGGCCACCGACCGGCGCGGCGCCGAGCGGCGAAACCGCCAGCGGCGCCGCCCAGCGGCTGAGCAACCTGTACCGGCAAAGCCAGGCCGACATGCTGCCCGGCGCGGACTCGGTCGATTTCGATCTAGAACGGCTCATCGCCGCCCTGCCCCGACTCGCCGCCCGTCACTCCGGTCAAGCCACGCCGGCCAGCGGACCGGCGGTGGCGCACCTCGCCAATGCGCTGCGCCAGACAATGCAGCCGCCCTCCGCCCACGCCCCGGCCGGTCACGGTCAGCCCCTCGAAGTCGACGAACTGCTCCGCTTGATCGACCAGCTGGCGGTCACCCAGGCCGATGACCGCCCATTGGGCAGCCAGGTCCGGGCCGAAATCGAGTCGGCCGGCGCCGGCCGCCATATCGCCCCGGCCTACCAGAACGCCATCGAGATGGCCAGCCGCCTGTTCGACCGGGCACGCGCCGAGCACCCGTCCACCTCCGGGGTGGAAGCCCTGCTCAAGCGCCTCGAACTGCCCTTGCTCAAGCTGGCCCTCAAGGATGGCAGCTTTCTGGACACGCCCGACCACCCCGCCCGCCAAGTGGTCAATCTGCTCGACCAGTTCGCCATCGCCTGCAATGACCAAGGCGCATTCTTTGATGCCCGCCTGCAACGCCACCTGGCGCAGTGGGTAGACCGCCTTTGCGCCCAGGCGGAACCCGCCTCCAGCCAGTTCGCCAGCGTCATCGAGCCCCTGGAAAAGGCCTTGCGGCCGATCCGCCAGGCCCGTGCCAGCCGCGTCGCCCGGTTGCAGGAGGCCTGCGAGGCGCGCGAACGCATCCGCAAGGCACGCGCCCGGGTCAATGCCGCCCTGGAGAACCGCCTTGGCGGACGCGACGTGCCGGTGATCCTGCTGCGCCTCATCGATCTCGGCTGGCGGCACTACATGGTCCTGCTGGAAATGCGCGCCGGCGCCGCCAGCCCGGAATGGCAGGAGGCACTCACCATGCTCGACAGCCTGCACGCCTGGCTGGACAGCGGCCCGACCCGTGGCGGAGCAGAGCTGGACATTGCCAAGCGTGGCTGGCTGCGCCAGGTGGAACGCCGGCTGGCCGGAGTGCATGGCGACCATGCCGCCCTGGGCGAACTGATCGATGACCTGGTCGGCGCGCTCGGCCTCGGCGGCGCCAGCGCTCCCGACCTGAGCGCCCGGGTCACCCTGCCGTTCGGCAAGTTCGCCAGTCCCGAAGCCGTCGGCGAACCGCTGACCGACTGGCTGGAATCATTGCGCATCGGCGACTGGTGGGATCTCTCCATCGACGGCGTATGGCGACCGATGCAACTCATCTGGCTCAGCCAGCCCCCGGCCAGTTGCGCATTCGCCAACCGCTCCGCCACCCAGAAGCTAGAGCTCGACCTGGCCGAATTCGACCGCCAGCGCCGTGTCGGCCTGGCCCGACCCGATCCCGACCTAGAGCTGCCACTGCTCGATCGGTCCGAATACGCCCTGCTCGACGACTCACTGTGCCGCATGCTGCACCAGGTCACCCACGACCCGCTCACCGGCCTCATCAACCGCAAGGGATTCATGCAACGGCTGCATCAGGCCAGCCATGAAGCCACCCTCGACCAAAGCCACTGCATCGGCCTGCTCGAATTCGAGGAATGCCGGCTAATCTACAACAGCTGCGGCATGGAAGCCGGCGACGCCCTGCTGCGCGACCTGACCGCGGAGATCCGCACCCGGGTACGGCCGGAAGACGTGCTGGCGCGCCTGACCGAAAACACCTTCGCGGTATTCCTGCCGGCCTGCGACCGTGCCACCGGCCAGCAGGTGATGGAACGCCTGCTGCGCCAGATCCGCGACTACCGTTTCCATCATGGCCAGGACACCTTCAGCATCGGCCTGGCCATCGGCCTCACCGAATTCCGCCCCGCCCTGGGCGACGCCAACGACGCCGTGCGTAATGCCGACGCCGCCTGTCTCTCCGCCAAGGCCGCCGGCCGCAATGCCCTGCATGTATACGAAGAGTCCGACACCGCCATGCAAGCCCAGGAAGCCCTGGTCGAATGGGCCGGCAAGATCGACCGCATCCTCGAAGAGGACCGCCTGTTCCTGCGCTGCCAGATGGTGATGCCGATCGACCCCGCATCGACGCTGCTGCCGTATTACGAGATCCTGCTCGGCATCCGCGATAAATCGGGCGAGCTGATCCCCCCCTCGCAATTCATCACGGCGGTGGAACGCTGGAACCGCTCCACCGAGATCGACCTGTGGGTGATGCGGCACGCATTCCAGTGGATGCGCGACAACCGCGACCAACTCGAACAGATCGGCGGCTTCGCCATCAACCTGTCGGCGCTGTCGCTCAGCAACCCCGAGATCCTCGATTTCCTGCACGAGGAACTGGGCTGGGTGGACATACCGGCACGCAAGATCACCTTCGAGATCACCGAATCCACCGCCATCGGCAGCTACGTCAAGGCGCAGGAATTCATGCGCCAGATCCGCCGCTACGGCTGCAAGTTCTCGCTCGACGACTTCGGCAGCGGCTTCGCCTCCTACTCGCACCTGAAGAACCTGCGCACCGACACCCTCAAGATCGACGGCAGCTTCGTCAAGGACCTGGTCGACAACCCGGACGACTTCGCCATGGTGCGCTCGATGAACGACATCGGTCACTCGCTCGGCATGAAGACCGTAGCCGAGTTCGTCGCCAGCCCGGAAATCCTCGAAAAGCTGCGCCAGATCGGCGTCGATTACGCCCAAGGCTATGCCATCCACAAACCGCGACCGCTTAACGAGCTGGTCATCGTCGTGCGCTGAAGCCCACCCTTACGCACCGCCAAGGAGCCCCCCATGCCCGCCCCTCTCCCGGAAACGCTCATCCTCCACTTCGACCGCGCCCTGCGCACCCTGTTCGTCGAAGCGCGCAGCCGCCGGCCGCACCCTGACGCGGGGCTGCCCGAAGCCGAAATGAGCGAAGCCGAACGTCGGCACGCCGCCGGCCTAATGCGCATCAACCACAGCGGCGAGGTCTGCGCCCAAGCCCTCTATCAGGGCCAGGCCCTCACCGCGCGCAATCCGGAAGCCGCGCGCGCCCTGATTGAAGCGGCGGAAGAAGAGACCGAGCACCTGGCCTGGTGCGAAAAACGCCTGAACGAACTCCAGAGCCGCAAGAGCCTGCTCAACCCGTTCTGGTACGCCGGCTCGTTCGGCCTCGGCGTGCTTGCCGGCGCCCTGGGCGACAAATGGAACCTTGGCTTTCTGGCCGAAACCGAACGCCAGGTCGAAGGCCACCTGAACACACACCTCGACTGGCTTCCCGCCCAGGACGCCAAAAGCCGCGCCATCGTCGAACAGATGAAGATCGACGAAAGAAAACACGCCGACACCGCCCTAGCGCACGGCGGCGCACCCTTGCCCGCCCCGGTGCGACTGGCGATGAAACTCACCGCCAAGGTACTGACCCGGACGGCCTATCGGGTATGAGGGTGACGGGGCGACAGGTCACGGGCGACAGCCCGGATTTCCGCGCCACCCATTAAACCAACGCATCCAGCGGACTCACCACCCCCAAGCCGCCCCGATTCAGCACATGCGTATAGATCATCGTCGTAGACACATCCGCATGCCCCAACAACTCCTGCACCGTGCGGATATCCTGCCCCCGCTCCAACAAATGCGTCGCGAAACTGTGCCGCAAGGTATGGCAACTCGCCCGGCGCTCCAGCCCCGCCTTCCGCACCGCAGACCGGATCGCCTTCTGCACCGAATCCTCATGCAAATGATGCCGCCGCGTGACTCCGCTATGCGGGTCCACTGACAAACGACCGCTGGGAAACACGAACTGCCAGGCAAACTCCCGCGCCGCCGCCGGATACTTCACCGCCAGGGCATCGGGTAAAAACACCTCCCCCTGCCCCGCGGCCAAATCCGCCTCATGCAAGTGGCGCACCTCCACCAGGTGATCCCGCAGCCGCCCGGACAACGCATCCGGCAACGGCACGACACGATCCTTATCCCCCTTGCCCCGCCGCACCACGATCAAACGCCGGTCGAATTCCACATCCTGCACCCGCAAACGCAGGCACTCCATCAGCCGCATTCCCGTCCCGTACAACAAAGCCGCCACCAAACCCTGCACACCCTCCATGGCCGCCAACAGCCGCCGCACCTCAGCCACAGACAACACCACCGGCAACCTCTTTGGCCGCTTCGCCCGGACAAACGCCCCCAAATCCCCCAATGGCCGCTCCAGCACCTTGTCATAAAAAAACACCAGCGCATTCAAGGCCTGATTCTGGGTACTGGCCGCCACATTCCGCTCCACCGCCAGATGCTTCAAGAAACTCACCACCGCCGTGCCCGCCAAATCCTCCGGTGTCCGCCCCTCATGAAAAGCCAGAAACCGGCAAAGCCAATGCAGATACGACTTCTCGGTACGGATCGACATGTTCCGTGTGCGCAACACCGTCGACAAGGCGGCAAATGCATCAGGAAAGCGCCGCGCCAGGCGCGCACACCCCCGATCCTCGATCCGATCAATCAACACCGATGTCCTGTCGGCAGACGGCATACCGTCCGGGAGGCTTGTGCGGGCAATGGAGGCATGCTGCGAAGGCAAGGCCTTGGCCGAATCTAGCCAATACCCCCAATCGAAACCGGCCATGGATTCTGGTTCAACAAGGCTAAACAGATTCTGTGTAGCAAGGACCACCTGACGGAACTGCCAGTCCTTCATCCCACTCTCACGGCCCACCTCAGCCAGGTAGGCCGACACCGAATCCGGTGTGTGGTCCACCAGCCTCCGATCCGGAAAAGCCTTGATGAACTGTTCCGCCCGCAACACATGCCAGCGGTCAAAAGGTGGCTTAACACCCTGTTTATGAAGGAGATTGATATACTTGCCCCAAAACCTACGCTCCCGTTCGGAACGCTCTGTGTGTCGGGTCCCGGACGATTACGTGGTGTTTTAGAGAACAAATGAGGTTTTTCAGCGTACCACTGTTTCATGGCATCCATGGGACATCGGTGACCGAG
>Ga0209207_1000437_pt1 | contig 25843 bp, 20 predicted proteins | sample SaghotsprinmetaG_FD_184140 | JGI IMG/M metagenome (GOLD analysis project Ga0209207, IMG submission 184140) | Hot spring microbial communities from South Africa to study Microbial Dark Matter (Phase II) - Sagole hot spring metaG (SPAdes) (version 3) | ecosystem: Environmental > Aquatic > Thermal...
TGGCGCAGGCGGATTTCCAGGATGTCTTCGGCCTGGATTTCCGAGAGCTTGAAATGGGCGATCAGGTCGGCCTTGGGGTCGTCCGATTCGCGGATGACCTTGATCACGCGGTCGATGTCGAGCAGGATCGCCTGCCGGCCTTCGAGGATGTGGATGCGCCGTTCGGCGGCAGACAGGCGGTGACGGGTGCGCCGTTCGACGGTCGCCAGGCGGAAGCGGCACCATTCAGCGATCATGTCGTGGAGCGTGCCCTGGCGCGGCGAGCCGGTCAGGCCGAGCAGCGTCAGGTTGATCGAGGCGTTGGTTTCCAGGCTGGTGTGGGCGAGCAGCAGGCGGAGCAGGTCGTCCTGGCCCTGGCGCGAGCTGGCTGGTTCGATGACCAGGCGAACGTCGTGTTCCTTGCCCGATTCGTCGCGCACGCCGCTTTCGCCGATGGCCGAGAGGAAAGCCGCCTTGAGGTTGAGCTGTTCCGGCGTGAACACCTTCTTGCCGGCCTTTTCCTTGGCCACCGGGTTGGAGCAGGCTTCGATCTCGGACATCACGGTGGCGGTGGATACGCCCGGCGGCAGTTCGGTGACGACCAGGCGCCACTGGCCGCGCGCCAGCGGCTCGATCTTCCATTTGGCGCGCACGCGCAGGCTGCCGCGACCGCTCTTGTAGGTGGCGGCGATTTCCTCGGGCGTCGAGATGATCTGGGCGCCGCCCGGGTAATCCGGGCCGGGCACCAGGCGCAGCACGTCGTCCTCGCTGGTGGCCGGATCGCGGATAAGTGCGACGGCGGCGCTGGCGATCTCGCGCAGGTTGTGCGAGGGGATTTCGGTGGCCATGCCGACGGCGATGCCGGAGGCGCCGTTCAGCAGGCAGAAGGGCAGGCGGGCGGGGAGCAGGCAGGGTTCGTCGTTGACCCCGTCGTAGTTCGGCTTCCAGTCCACTGTGCCTTCGTCGAGTTCGGCGAGCAGCAGTTCGGCGATCGGCGTCAGCCGGGTTTCGGTATAGCGCATGGCGGCGGCGTTGTCGCCATCGCGCGAGCCGAAGTTGCCCTGGCCGTCGACCACCGGGTAGCGCAGGCTCCAGTCCTGGGCCATGCGCACCATCGCGTCGTAGACCGAGGAGTCGCCGTGCGGGTGATATTTACCGATGACGTCGCCGACCACGCGCGCCGATTTGACATGCTTCGGGCTCTTGTACAACCCCATCCGGTGCATCGCGTAGAGGATGCGCCGCTGCACCGGCTTCTGGCCGTCGGCGTTGGCCGGCAGGGCGCGGCCGGTGACCACGCTCATCGCGTATTCGAGATAGCGCCGGGCGGCGTAGTCGGCCGGCGTCGGGATGTCTTCGGCCGGGCCTTGCGCGGCGGGCGGCAGCGGCGGCTCGCCGGGCGGCAGCGCAGGTTCGGGGTCGGCAGGCGGGGCGGAGAAGAGATCGAATTGGTCGTTCATGGTGTTCTTTGCATGCAGCGGGCGAGCGCGATGGTAACCGATTTGCCCCGGCGGCGAGTTCTACCCTAGGTGAAATCCCTAGCTACGGTGCCGCCGGCGCCGGCGTAGAATCGCGACCTTTTCCGAAAGACCGGGGCGATCCGGCCAACAAATTCTGGGAGAGCAGGATGTCTGAACAAGCGCAAACGGCGCGTGCCCACTGGTCCAGCCGCTGGGCTTTCATTCTGGTCACCGTCGGCTCGGCGGTCGGCCTCGGCAATATCTGGAAATTCCCCTACATGACCGGCAGCAACGGCGGCAGCGCCTTCGTGCTGGTTTACCTGTGCTGCATCCTCGGTATCGGCGTGCCGCTGCTGATGGCCGAAAGCATGCTCGGCCGGCGCGGCCAGGGCAGCCCGGTCGGCAGCATGCGCGTGCTCGCCGACGAAGCCGGTGCCACCCGGCTGTGGCAGGTGATCGGCTACATCGGCATCGTCGGCGCCTTCCTCATTCTCTCGTTCTACAGCGTCGTCGCCGGTTGGGTTCTTGACTACACCTGGCAGGCCGCCGAAGGCTTCAAGGCGCTGCCCAAGGAAGCCTTCGCAGATGCTTTCGGTGCGCTGCTCGCCAGCCCGGGCAGGCTGATCTTCTGGCACACCGTGTTCATGGCGATGTCGGCACTGGTCGTGCTCGGCGGCGTTACCGGCGGTATCGAGCGCGCCAACAAGATCATGATGCCGGCGTTGTTCGGCATCCTCGTCTTCCTCGTCGGCTACGGCGCGGTCGCGGCCGACCTGCCGGCCGCCTGGCGCTTCCTGTTCCATTTCGAACCGTCGGCGATCAACCGCGGCGTCCTCTTCGCCGCCATGGGCCATGCCTTCTTCACGCTCAGCCTGGGCATGGGCGCGATCATCACCTACGGCTCCTACCTCGAGCGCGATGTCTCGATCCCGCGCACCGGCCTCGCTATCGCCGGTGCCGACACGCTGGTCGCGCTGCTCGCCGGCCTCGCCATCTTCTCCATCGTCTTCGCCCAGGGACTCGAGCCCGCGGCCGGTCCCGGCCTGATCCTGCAGACGTTGCCGCTGGCCTTCTCGCAGATGCCGGGTGGCCACGCCGTCGGCCTGCTGTTCTTCGTGCTGGTCGTGTTTGCCGCCTGGACCTCGGCGATTTCGCTGCTCGAACCGGGCGTGTCGCTGCTCAACGAGCGTTTCGGCATGGGCCGCAAGCAGGCCGTCGTCGTGCTGTGCAGCGGCGTCTGGCTGCTCGGCATCGCGGTCGCCTTGTCGTTCAACGACTGGAGCGGCTTCACCGTGTTCGGCCTGGGCCTGTTCGACCTGCTCGACACGCTGACGACCAAGATCATGATGCCGCTGGCCGGCCTGCTGATCGCGCTGTTCGTTGGCTGGACGATGAAGCGCGCCCACGTGTTCGACGAAATCCGCATGGGCAGCCGGGTTTTCGTGCTGTGGTTCAACGTCGTCCGCTACGTCTCGCCGGTGGCGATCGTGATCATCTTCCTCAACATCATCGGGGTGCTCGGCTAAGCCCGGCAATAGCGACCGCGCCCGGCTTCCTTGGCGCGGTACATGGCCTGGTCGGCGGCAATCAGCAGGCGGTCCTGATCGCTGTTGCCGTCGCCGATGGCGATGCCGATCGAGGTGCCGAGCACGCATGGGCCGGCCGGGAGAGCGAACGGTTTGGCGAAGACGGCCAGGCACTTGTCGGCAACCCGTTCGGCGGTTTCGCCCGCCGATGCGTCAAGGTCGGAGAGCAGGACGACGAATTCATCACCGCCGACGCGAGCCAGCGTGTCTTCGCGGCGGATCACTGCCGACAGCCGGTCGCCAACTTGGCGCAGGGCCAGGTCGCCGGCCTCGTGACCGTAGCGGTCATTGATCGGCTTGAAGCCGTCGAGATCGAGAAAAAGCACGGCGAGCCGGCCGTCGTTGCGGTGCGCGCGGGCCAGCGCCAGTTTCATCCGGTCGGCCAGCAGCTTGCGGTTGGGCAGGCCGGTCAACTGGTCGTGATGGGCCATGTGACTGAGTTCGGCCCGGCTTTCCAGGAGTTTCGACAGTACCCGGTTGAAGGCAGCCGTCAGGTGGCCCACCTCGTCGTTATGGACAACCGGCAGCGGTTCCAGCGGGAGTTCGCCCTGGGTCATGCGGTCGGCCCGGTTGGCCGTTTCCATCAGCGGACGCATCATGCGGCGCATGATCAGGATCATCACCAGAATGAAGATCGGCAGGATGATCACCGTATTGCGCAGGATGAACTGGACCAGACGGCTGACCGGGCTGTGCGCTTCGCTGGTCGGCAGGCGGGCGACGACGATCCAGTCGGCACTCGGCACCGAGGCGGTCGCGGCGATTTCCTCGATGCCCTTGGCGTTGATGGTGATGCCGTGTCCCCGGAAACCGGCCATGGTCAGGTCGTGCAGTTTGTTGACGCCTGGCGGCGGTGTCGGGGTAAGGATCATCCGCGGGTCGGTCGAGCCGACGAACAGCTTGTACTGGGGGGCGATCAGCAGCAGGCCACCGGTCTGTCCGATCCGGGTGGTGTACAGCGCGGACAGGAAATTGTCCGACTGGAGCGCCGAGATACCGAGCAACACGCCGAGCAGCTTGCCCCGGGCGTCGTGCAACGGCGCCGACATCGGCAGGATCGGCAGGTTTGCCACGCGACTGATGATGGGGCGACCAATCGTGGCTTTTCCTGCCAGCGCCTGCTGGAAATAATCGCGGTCGTCGGTGGGACTGCCCGCGCGGCCGGGGACTTTGGGGTAGTCGGCAATCACCTTGCCCGTGGTGTCGATGACCACCAGTCCGCGCGAGAACAGCGGATTGATTTCATGCTGCTCGCCCAGCCATTCCCTGAGACGCTCGGGGCGGTCGAGCAGGGCAGGCGGGAATTTGTCGGCAACGTGCGCCAGCAGTGTCTGGCGGGCGACGATGTCGCGATTGACGTCCCGGGCGACGTAATTGGCGATGGTCGTCAACTGCTTGGCCGTCAGTTCGGTGATGTCGTCGCGCAGGTAATCGCTCAGGAAGACGATCCGGCTCAGGGCGCCGATGAGCAATATGACCGACCCCAGCAGGATGATGCGGGAAGTCAGGCTGTCGAGTCGGAAGCGAAAACGCATCGGGTGAGATTACGCGAAATTGGCGTTGAGTGCCTGGGAAATGAAATTCCGTCGGACGCGCGGCTTGGGCATGCGCTCGTCGAACCAGCGGCGGACGTCGTCGTCGAGGCAGATGCCGTGCATGTAGTTGTACAGCGCCTTGTTCAAGCCCCTTCCGAGGCTGGCGTGGTCGACGCCGGTCGGATCGACGAAGGCGACGTCGTTCCTGGCGAAGCCCTTGAACGGTTCCGGCTTGAGCGTGATGCCGTATGCCGCCGGATCGCGCCCGACCGGCGAGTGCACGGTGCACGCGAAGCGGTGAAAGAAGCCGGACTGGATGCAGCCTTCGGCGAACAGTTGGCGCACGTACTCCAGGGCATCGACCGTGTCCTGCACGGTCTGCGTCGGAAAGCCGTACATCAGATAGGCGTGCACCAGGATGCCGGCGTCCGTGAAGGCGCGGGTGACGCGCGCCACCTGGTCGACCGAGACGCCTTTTTTCATCAGTGCCAGCAGCCGGTCGGAGGCGACTTCCAGGCCGCCGGAAATGGCTATGCAGCCGCTGTCGGCGAGCTGCAGGCAGAGTTCGGGCGTGAACGACTTCTCGAAGCGCACGTTGCCCCACCAGGAAATCGCCAGCTTGCGCCGCTGCAGTTCCTCGGCCAGCGCGCGCAGCGCCTTCGGCGGTGCCGCCTCGTCGACGAAGTGGAAACCGCTGTGGCCGGTCTCGTCGATGATGCGCTCGATGCGGTCGACCAGCGTGCTGGCGTTGGCGGCCTCGAAGCGCGAGATGTAGTCGAGGCTGACGTCGCAGAAGCTGCACTTCTTCCAGTAGCAGCCGTGGGCGACGGTCAGCTTGTTCCAGTGCCCGTCCGACCACAGGCGGTGCATCGGATTGAGCATGTCGAGCAGCGACAGGTAACGATCCAGCGGCAGGCCGTCCCAGGTCGGCGTGCCGACGTCCTCGAAGGGCACGTCCGGCTCGCCGCTGGTGAACCAGCGCACGGTGCCGTCGACGCGGGTGAAGGTGCGCAGCAGGTTGAGCCGCGGCCGTTGCCCGGCGAGGTGCTCGATCAGCGCCAGCAGCGGCGCCTCGCCGTCGTCGAGGGTGACGTAGTCGAAAAAGTCGAAGACGCGCGGCTCGGCCAGTTCGCGCAACTCGGTATTGACCCAGCCGCCGCCGAGGACGATGACGATCTGCGGGTGCTTCGCCTTGACCGCCTGGGCGATGCGGAAGGCCGCATAGACCGAGCCGGGGAAGGGCACCGAGATCAGCAGCATGTCCGGTTGTTCCCGGTCGACGGTGGCCAGCGTCAGTTTTTCCAGCGTCGCATCGACCAGTGTCGGCGGCGCTGCCAGCGCCTGCGCCAGCGGTTCGAAGCTGGGCTGGCTCTGGGCCAGCGATTCGCCGTAGCGGACGAACTCGAAGCGCGGGTCGGCGGCCTCGCGGATGACGTCGGCGAGGTCGTTGAGGAAGAGTGTCGCCAGGTGGCGGGCGCGGTCCTGGATGCCGAGGGCGCCGAAGGCCCAGCCGAGCGGGTCGCCGCTGCCGTCGTCGACATAGTGGTCGAGCGCCGAGAAGCGCGGTCCCTCGGGCAGGAAGGCGCGGGTGCAGATGCGGTGCGCCAGCGAGCTGTCTCGCCCCTGCAGCAGCGCCAGCGCCGGGCCGGTGGCGACGCGGTAGCGTTCGAACTGGTTGAGGAAGGTCTTGATCGTCGGCGAGCGCTGCTTGCGCGGCAGCGCTTCCGTCGCCGCCCGCAGCTGCTCGAGGCCGGCCGGCGACAGCAGTTCGAGGACGGTGCCCAGCGCCAGGTCGGCCTGCGTGGCGTGGAAGCCGCGCGAACGCAGGAAGCCCGTCAGGTAGGCTGTCGCCGGGTAGGGCGTGTTCAGCTGCGTCATCGGCGGAATCACCGACAGGAGGCGGGGGCGGGCGGGCAGGGCGGTCATCGCCGGCAGTTTACCCGCTGCCGTCGGTAAACGACATGGGGCGGCCCGCAGGCCGCCCCGGATCGATGTGTTTCTGGTTCGCTGCCGACTCAGCCGAGCACGGTTCTCTGTTTGTTGTACTGCTCCAGTGCCCGCTGCGTGCCGTAGGAAATGGCGTCTTCAACGGAAGCGAACTGACGGCGCGACGAACTGTTGTTGCTGGTTTGCGTCTTGCTGCTTTCCTCGTTGGCGGCGCTGGTCTGGCGGGCGGCGGTCTGCTCGGCAGCACGGGCCGTGCCGTAGGCAATGGCTTCGTCGACCGAGGCGAATTGACGGCGGGAGGTGCCGTTGCTGGCCTGGGTCCGGGTGTTTTCTTCGTTGTTGGCGCTGTTCTGCTGAACACCGCGCTGCTCGGCCGCACGGGCGGTGCCGTAGGCGATGGCTTCGTCGACCGAAGCAAACTGGCGGCGTTCCGGCCGTGCCGTGGCCGATGCGCTGCGCGTGCTTTCCGCCTGCTGCCGGGCGACACCGTCGGCGCTCAGCGTGACCTTCGTCGAAGCGCTGTCGCCTGTGGTCGAGGTGGCACGCGAGACCTGCTGCAGGGCATTCTTCAGGCCGGCGGTATCGGCGCCGATGGCGGTCGCCATCTTCTCGGCAGCCTTCAGGCTGTTGCTCAGGGAATTCATCGACCGCTCGCTACGGTTGTTGACCGACTGGCTGCGATAGGCGTCTTGCGCGGCGGTGCTGGAACTGATGGGGCTGGGCATGATGGCCTCCTGGGTCAGGATGCGGTGTTGCGGGTCATTGAGACGGCTAGGAGAGTACTGTACGCCAAGCGAGGGAGGCTTGTGCAAAGAAAATGAGCAATGCAACAAAAGTGCTTATCCGTCAGTTGGCTAGAAGCAACACCCAGTGCGCTTCCACAGACTTATCCACAGATTTCGTGGATAACCCGGAGGCTGGCGCAAGCGGCGTTCCGGGCTTTATACTGTGCATATGAACAGTAATCGCCGCATCGCCCACCTCGACATGGACGCCTTCTTCGCCTCGGTCGAGCTGCGGCATTACCCGATGCTGCGCGGCCAGCCGGTGGTTGTCGGCGGTCGCCGCGTCGACCGGCCGGTCGAGCAGGCCGACGGCAGCCTGCGCTTCGCCCGGCTGCGCGATTACGTCGGGCGCGGCGTGATCACCACCTCGACCTACGAGGCGCGGGCGCTCGGCGTGTTTTCCGGGATGGGGCTGATGAAGGCGGCGCAACTGGCGCCCGATGCCATCCTGCTGCCGGCCAACTTCGACGCCTACCGCGACTATTCGCGGCGTTTCAAGGCGGCGGTGGCGAGCGTCGCGCCGGTGATCGAGGACCGGGGCATCGATGAAATCTACATCGACCTGACCGGCATCGCCGAGGACAGTCTGCCGCTGGCCCGGCGGATCAAGCAGGCGGTGCTGGCGGCCACCGGGCTGACCTGCTCGATCGGCATCACCCCGAACAAGCTGCTGGCCAAGATCGCTTCCGACCTCGACAAGCCCGACGGCATCACCATCCTCGGCCACGACGACGTGCCGACGCGAATCTGGCCGCTGGCGGCGCGCAAGATCAACGGCATCGGCCCGAAAGCGGCCGAGCGGCTGCGCGCCATGGGCGTCGACACGGTCGGCCAGCTGGCGGCGGTGGCCGAGAGCGAACTGGTCCGCCGCTTCGGCGCCAGCACCGGCAGCTGGCTGTGGCGCGCCGCCCGCGGCATCGACGAGCGGCCGCTGGTGACCGAGCGCGATCCCAAGTCGGTCAGCCGCGAGAGCACCTTCGAGCACGACCTCGACGTCGGCCTCGACCGCGCGGCGCTGTCCGAGGCCTTCACCGGGCTGTGCGCCCGGGTTGCCGACGACCTTGCGCGCAAGGGCCTGGTGGCGCGGACGATCGGCATCAAGCTGCGCTTCGCCGATTTCAGCACGGTTACCCGCGACCTGACGCTGGCCGAACCGCTGGCCGACGCCCAGGCGATCCGCCAGGCGGCCGGGCAGTGCCTGAAGCGCATCGCGCTCGGCAAGCGCATCCGCCTGCTCGGCGTGCGCGCCGCCGGGCTGCAGCCGCCTGCAACGCCGCAGCCGCTGGCGGTGCAGGCCGAGCTGCAACTCTTTTAGCGGCCGGCGCCGCCTGCCATTATCATTCGCGCTTTTGCCGCCGGCCGTTCTCATGTCCTACCTGCTGATCGTCAACCTGATCTGGTCGTTTTCCTTCAGCCTGATCGGCCAGTATCTCGCCGGCCAGGTCGATAGCGACTTTGCGGTGCTTGCCCGGGTTGCCGTCGCCGCCTTGATCTTTTTGCCGTTCACCGTCTGGCGCGGCCTGCCGGCGCGGCTGGCGGCCGGTTTCTGGCTGGCCGGGGCACTGCAGTTCGGCATCACCTACCTCTGCCTGTACCGCAGCTTCAGCGTGCTGACGGTGCCGGAAGTGCTGCTGTTCACGGTGCTGACACCGATCTACGTGACCCTGATCGAGGACGCGCTCGAACGCCGCTTCAACCGTTGGGCGCTGTTCGCCGCCGCGGTCGCCGTCGGCGGCGGCATCATGATCCGCTGGCAGCCGCTGGCCGGCGATTTCCTGTGGGGTTTCGTGCTGCTGCAGATCGCCAACGCGACCTTCGCCGCCGGCCAGGTACTGTGCCGCCACCTGCTGCTGCGCCACCCGGTCGAGCTGCCGCTGTACCGCTTTTTCGGCCATTTCTTCCTCGGCGCGCTGGTCCTCGTGCTGCCGTCCTTCCTGATCTTCGGCAACCCGGACAAGCTGCCGGTCACGGCGATCCAGTGGGGCGTGCTGCTGTGGATGGGCCTGTTCGCCACGGCACTCGGCTTGTTCTGGTGGGTCAAGGGCAGTGTCCGCGTCGATGCCGGCACGCTGGCGGTGATGAACGAACTGCACGTGCCGCTTGGCCTGCTGGTCAACCTGCTGATCTGGAATCGTGACGCCGACCTCGCCAAGATCGCGCTGGGCGGCAGCGTCATCCTGCTGTCGTTGTGGATCAGCCGGCTTGGCCGGCGACCGGTGCCGGCTGCCGCCTGACCCGGTTCAGTAGAACAGCGCGCCGAGATCGAGCGTCGGTCGCCGGCCGAGCGCCTCGCGCTGGTCGGCCAGCCAGCGGCCGGCGTGGGCGCGACCCTGGTCGCGCAATTTCTCGAAGAAAACCCGGTTGACCGCCAGCTTGCTGTCGGCCGGCAGTTCGCCGAGTACGCTGTCGGCGCTGATTGCGTGGAAACGCAGGCGGGCGAAGCGGCGTTCCAGGCGGGCCACCGGCAGGCGGTCGAGCAGCCAGTCGGGCAGCGGTTGCTCGCTGGCGATCTGCTCGCGCAGGTGGGCGAACATCCGCATCTCGCGCAGGAAGGTGGCGTTGAACGCCAGTTCGCGCAGACGTTCGCGGATTTCCTTGGCACTGGCCGGGGTTTCGCTGAAACGCAGCGGCGACAGCAGGACCAGCAGGATGTCGGCCGACTGGCAGTGATAGACCAGCGGGAAAACCGCCGGGTTGGCGCTGTAGCCGCCATCCCAGTAGGGTTCGCCGTCGATCTCGATGGTCCGGTGGATGGTCGGCAGGCAGGCCGAAGCGAGCAGCGTGTCGGCCGACAGTTCGTGGTTCTGGAACAGCCGCAGCTTGCCGGAATTGGCGTGGGTCGCGGCGATGAACAGCTTGACCGGGCTGGCGGCGCGCAGGCCGGCGAAGTCGATCTGGCGCTCGATGACGTCGCGCAGCGGGTTGAGGTCGAAGGGATTCAACTGCTCCGGGCTGAGATGGTCGGTCCATTGCAGCATCATCTTCAGCGCCGGCGCCATGCTGCTGGCCGCCTGTGCGTTGCCGAACTGCGCCGGCATGGTCTCGGCCATCGCCAGCCAGAAATCGGCCAGCGCCCGGCGCGCGCCCTCGCGGCCGCCATGCAGCAGGCCGTGGGCCAGGCAGGCGGCGTTCATGGCGCCGGCGCTGGTGCCGCTGACGCCTTCGAAGTCGATCGATTTGTCCTCGAGCAGCGCGTCGAGCACGCCCCAGGTGAAGGCGCCGTGGGCGCCGCCGCCCTGCAGGGCGAGGTTGATCCGGGAGGGCAGGGGACTGCTGGTCATCGGGGCGGACTCCGCTGGGGCGACGCCCCGATGATAGCCGCGCCCGGCGTTCACCGCAGCAGTTTGCTGCGGATCGCCGGCAGCGCCGCTTGCGCGGCCCGTTCGCCCTCGATCATCGCCTCGTGGCGGGCGGCGAAATTCCAGGATTTGACGTAGGGCAGGCGCGGGCGGATGACGATGTCGGCTTCGGCCAGTTCGGTCTTGCCGATGACGTTGCCCATGATCGTCGTCGTCTGCCAGAGAATCGCGCTCATGCTGTCGACCGGCTGGCCTTCGGCGGTCGCGGAAATGTCGACGGCAATGACGAAATCGGCACCCATCTCGCGCACCGCGCGCACCGGCACCGGGCTGGTCAGGCCGCCGTCGACGTATTGCCGGCCGTTGATCGCCACCGGCTGGAAAACGCCGGGGACGGCCGCCGACGCGCGCACCGCCATGCCGCTGTCGCCGCTGCGGAAAACGACGCGTTCGCCGCTGTTGAGATCGGTGACGACGGTCCCGAAAGGAATGTTTAGTTTTTCCAGCGGCCGGCGTTTGAGGTGCTGGTTGACGAAGGACTGCAGCGCCTCGCCCTTGAGCAGGCCGGGACCGCGCAGCGTCCAGTCGGCGAACAGCGTTTCGTCGAGCTGGATCGCCAGCTTCTGCATGGCGAAGGCGTCGAAGCCGCCCGCGTAGAGCGAACCGACGACAGCACCGGCGCTGGTGCCGACGACGTAATCGGGCACGATGCCATGCGATTCGAGCATCTTGATCACGCCGATATGGGCGAAGCCGCGCGCGGCGCCCCCGCCCAGCGCCAGGCCGATCTTCGGCTTGGCTGGTACCGGCGGCGGGGTGACGACGACGGGGGCCGGTGCCGGTTCGGGCTTGCTGCCGGGCAGGGTCATGCAGCCGGAGAGCAGCAGGGCGCCCGCAAGGAGCAGGGCGCGGCGGCTGGTGGACGAGGCGGAAAAACGCGCGGAAATCATGGTGCCGAGATCATAGCCGTTCGGCGCCCGGCGGCTGTTGACGGCACACCGGCTTTTTAGGGGATTTTTGTAACGGTGCGCTCTCAGACATCCGTCTCGACCAGCCCGCCGTCCTTCTCCATCCAGGCCCGGCGGCCGGCGGCCTCGCCTTTGCCCATCAGCAGCGTGAAGGTCCGGGCCATTTCGACCAGGGTCTCGCGCGGTGCCTGGAACGGCACCAGCCGGCGGGTGTCCGGGCAGAGCGTGGTTTCCCAGAGCTGGTCCGGGTTCATTTCACCGAGGCCCTTGAAGCGCGAGACGGTGATCTTGTTCTCGTTGATGCCTTCCTCGTGCAGCTTGTGCAGGGTCTGCTCCTTCTCGGCTTCGTCGAGACAGTAGATCTTGCGCGTGTGGCCGCGGGCTTCGACGTCGACGCGGAACAGCGGCGGCTGGGCGACGTGGATGTGGCCCTTCTCGACCAGTGCCGGGAAGTGCTTGAGGAAGAGCGTGAACAGCAGGACCTGGATGTGCGAGCCGTCGACGTCGGCGTCGGACATGACGATGATGCGGCCGTAGCGCAGGCCGGAGAGGTCAATGCTGTCGAGCTGGTCGATGCCGTGCGGGTCGACGCCGACCGCCACCGAGATGTCGTGCACTTCGTTGTTCTTGAACAGCTGGTCGCGTTCGACTTCCCAGGTGTTGAGAACCTTGCCGCGCAGCGGCAGCACGGCTTGCGTTTCCTTGTCGCGGCCCTGCTTGGCCGAGCCGCCGGCCGAGTCGCCCTCGACCAGGAAGAGTTCGTTGCGGCTGATGTCGTCGGATTCGCAGTCGGTCAGCTTGCCGGGCAGGGTGGCGATGCCGGAGGATTTCTTCTTTTCGACCTTCTGCGTCGATTTCAGCCGGTTCTGTGCGGCCTTGACCGCCAGTTCGGCGATCTTCTTGCCGAAGTCGGCGTGGTTGTTCAACCACAGTTCGAACGGATCGCGGACCATCTGGGCGACCAGCTTGTAGGCGTCTCGGCTGGTCAGCTTTTCCTTGGTCTGGCCCTGGAATTGCGGGTCGAGGACCTTGGCCGAGAGCAGGTAGGTCATCTTGCCGCAGACGTCTTCCTGCGCCAGCTTCACTTTCGCCGGCAGGATTGCGTGGTGTTCGGCGAAGGCCTTGACCGCCTCGAACACGCCGGATTTCAGGCCGGCCTCGTGGGTGCCGCCGTCGAGCGTCGGGATCAGGTTGACGTAACTTTCCGGCTTGCCGCCGCCTTCCTCGAACCAGGCCAGCGCCCAGGTCGCGCCTTCGCCGACGGCGAAACCATTTTCCACGGCAACATATTTCTCGCCGACGAAAATCGGCGCCACCGGCGTGCCGGCCATCATCTCGGCCAGGTAGTCGGCCATGCCGTTCTGGTAGCACCAGACCTTCTTGTCCTGACCGTCGATTTCCAGCTCGACGGTGACGTTGGGCATCAGCACGGCCTTCGAGCGCAGCAGGTGTTCGAGCTGGCCGAGGTTGACCTTCGGTGAATCGAAATACTTGGGGTCGGGCGAGATGCGTACCGTGGTGCCGGTCGTGCGCGGGCCGACCTCGCCGATTTTCGCCAGCGGCTCGACGACGAAACCGTCGGCGAAGACGATCTTGTGCACGCCGCCAGCGCGCTTGATCTCGACTTCCAGGCGGGTCGACAGCGCGTTGGTCACCGACACGCCGACGCCGTGCAGACCGCCGGAGAAACGGTAGGCGTTGCCCGATTCCTTCTTGTTGAACTTGCCGCCGGCGTGCAGCTTGCAGAACACCAGCTCGACCGCCGGCTTGCCTTCTTCCGGATGGATTTCGACCGGGATGCCGCGGCCGTTGTCGGATACCTCGATGACGCCGTCGGCGCCGATGCGCACCGCGATCTTTTTGGCGAAGCCGGCCAGCGCCTCGTCGGCGGCGTTGTCGATGACTTCCTGGACGATGTGCGTCGGGCAGGTCGTCCTGGTGTACATCCCCGGGCGTTCCTTGACGGGTTCAAGGTCCTTGAGGACGCGGATCGAGGCGGCGGAGTAATCGGTCATCGGGCGGAAAAGGATTCTGTAAACGGGGGCCGGCGGTGCCGGTCGGGAAGGCTGCAGGATTTTAGCCGCTGCGTCGGCTTGTGCGCGGTTTTTTGCACATTCCCACATTTCGCAAAATTGGCGTATGGTAGCTAAAAATAACAATTCGCCGATAACCCTGGGAGTGAGGGAGACAAGCCGTGGACCAAGAAAACACTGGGCCGGCGCTGCAACTGCACTTCGACGAGGCGTCGAAGAAGCTGCTGGCGACCGTGATCACCGACCGCGAGGCGCCGCCGCTGGACGAGCCCGGCCTGCGCGAATTCCTGGCTGCGCAGGGTTGGGCTACGCTGCGTTACCTGCCGAACATGGCCATCGGCCTGCTGGCCAGTCTCAATGCCGGTGTTGCCAGCACGCTGCCGATTGCCGAAGCCATCGATGCTGCAGTCAGTATCGAGATATCCCCGGATGCCGTCGAAGCCTGGCTGAACATTGCGCCGTCCGAGGGCGGGGCAGCAGCCACGGTTGACGCCGTGCTCGCGCTGCTGGCCGACAACGGGATCGGCGAAGGCATCGACATGGCGGCGATCGAAACCGCCGTTGCCGGTGGCAGCGCCAGCCATGTCGTCATTGCCCGCGGCGTGCCGCCGGTGAATGGCGCCGACGGGCGGCTCGAGTCGCTGCTGCCGGAAGTCCGCGATCGCCGTCCCCAGGTCGATGCCAGCGGCCATACCGATTACCGCGATCTCGGTGACATCTTCGTCGTGCGTAGCGGCGACTGGCTGATGCTGCGTCATCCGCCGACCGAAGGCACGCCCGGGCGCAGTCTGCTTGGTGAGACGATCCCGGCGACACCGGGCAAGGCGGTGATGTACGCCGCTTCGCTGCCCGGCACCGCCTTCGATCCGGCCAATCCCGACCTGCTGGTGGCGGCAATCAACGGCCAGCCGGTGGTCGTGGCCGGCGGCATGATGGTCGAGCCGGTCTATCGCGTGGCGACGGTATCAACCGCCACCGGCAACGTCGAATTCGACGGCAGCGTCGTGGTCGCCGGCGATGTGTGCACCGGCATGACGGTGCGCGCTTCCGGCGACATCGAAGTCGGCGGCGTGGTCGACTGGGCACGCTGGAAGCGGGTGGCAGCATCGTCGTCAAGGGCGGCGCCATGGGCTCGCTCGGGCGCAAGACCAGCGAGGAATGCCATATCCGCTGCGGCGGCAGCTTTCATTCGGCCTATGCCCAGCAGGCCAGGATCGAGGCGGGCGATAGCATCTTCATCGACGATACGGCGATGCAGTGCGAACTGACCGCGATCAACCACATCAATGTCGGCGGCAAGCGGCGCGGCCACATCATCGGCGGTCATCTGCAGGCGACGCTGTCGATCACCGGCAAGGTCGTCGGTTCGCCCAACCGCGTGCTGACGCATTGCGCCATCGGCGTCAATCCGTTGATGCACAAGCAACTGCTGCAGATGAGCAAGGTCCGCGACGAGCATGAAACGCAACTGCTCGAGGTCGCCAAGCTGCTCGACTTCGCCGGCAAGAATCCCGGCCGCCTGCGCCCCGAGATGATCGCCAAGGCGCGTGCCACCGCCGCGCAGTTGTCGGCGCAGATCGCCGAAATGCGCGAGGAACAGGATGCGCTGACCCACAAGATCGAGCTGTCGCAGCAATCCCGTGTGGTGGCCAAAGAGCTGCTGTGCGAAGGGGTCGAGGTGCATCTCGGCAACCAGTGCTACAAGGTGGTCGGCGAGCACGGCGCCTGCGCGGTTGGAATGGGTAGCCACGGCCTCGAATTGATGGCGATCGACGACAAGGAAGGCTGATCGGTCACGCTGCGGGAACTTCCTGCTAATCTCGCACACCTAGCTGTCGATCATTTACCAGGAGCACCCATGAACATCGCCGAAATCGCCACCACCCGCCGTACCTGCAAGGCCTTCGATCCGACCCGCAAGATCGATCCCGCGGCCATCGAACAGTTGAAGACGCTGCTGCGCTTCGCGCCGTCGTCGGTCAACTCGCAGCCCTGGCACTACATCATTGCCAGCACGGAGGAAGGCAAGGAAAAGATTGCGGCAACGCTGGCCGGTCGTTTCGAATACAACGCGCCCAAGGTGCGCAATGCCTCGCACGTGGTTGTCCTCTGTGTCCGTCGCGACCTCGATGATGCCCACCTGCAGGCCCTGATCGAGCAGGAAACGCGCGACGGCCGCTTCGCCACGCCGGAAGCGAAGGAAATGCAGCACAACGCCCGCGTCTTCTACACCACGCTGCATCGCGACCAGTTGAACGACCTGCCGCGGTGGACCGAGAAGCAGATCTACATCGCCCTCGGCTCGCTGCTCTTTGGCGCCGCCGCACTCGGCATCGACGCCTGCCCGATGGAAGGGATCGATGCCGCCGCCGTTGATGCGGCCCTCGGTCTCGAAGCCCAGGGGCTGCGCTGCGTGCTGCTGACTGCGCTCGGCTATGGCAGCGCGCAGGATTTCAACGCCACGCTGCCGAAGTCGCGTCTGCCGGTCGCTTCGGTGATCAGCGAAATCTGAGTCGTCAGCCGGCCGGCCGCGACATGTAGCGTGCCGGCCCGGGGTAGGTCGCCAGGGCCGTTGCGCCTGCCGGCGACAGCGCCTCGTGGTCGACGAAGCCCTGGCGCTGCCAGAAGCTGAATGCCGCCTGCACGCAAACCAGTGCCGCATGCGCCAGCCCGCGTTGGCGGGCGGCTTGCAGGGCGTGGCCGACCAGCGCCGCGCCCAGGCCGCAGCCGGCAGCCGAGGGCGATACCGCCAGATCGTGAAAATAGAGGCAGTCGGCCGATCCGGCCAGCTCGAAAGCGCCGCCCAGCGGCGTCACCTTGCCCAGTCGCGACGGGTAGGTCGCCAGATAGGCGCAGATTTCACCGTTTCTTTCCGCCACCCAGGCAAATTCCGCTGCCGTGTCCAGGCGCTGCTGCCAGGTTGCGGCATCCTCGTTCATCGCCGGCGGGTAGCACAGGCGCTGCACGGCCAGTATCGACGGCAGGTCGGTGGCTTGGCTGGGGCGAAGGCGGATTGGGTCGGGCAGCATGGGGATGCGATTCTAGGCCGGCAATCGGCGAAGTCAATTTGCCCGCCGACAGGTAACATGCGCTTTTCATCACCGTGAGGCGCCGTCGATGAGCAAGGCACTGCGTTGGTCGGAACGCTGGTTCCGCTTCGGATTGTGGATCGTTGCCGTGGTCTTCGCCAGTTTCCTGATCGGGCTGGGCGGCAATATCGTTGAAAACCTGCCGCGCGTCGAGCAGCGGCTGACCTTGGACAGCTTCCTCGACCAGGCGGCCGCCGAGCGCCTGCGCGCCGAGATCGAAGCCGCGCAGCAGGCCCGCCAGACGGCGCAGGATGCGCATGACCAGGCGCAACTGAAACTGAACATCGCCCGTTCGGACGCGAGCACTGCCCGCGACACCTTCAACAACTGGCTGGCGACCCGACGGGCGACGCAACGCGCCGAGCAGGATCAGGAGCTGATCGCCCGTACCAGCGAGCTCGATGCCCTGAAAGCCGCCGAGCGTCAGGCGCTGGCGGCGGTGCAGACCCAGCAGCAGGCCCTGCTCGACCAGCAACAGGCGGAAAGCCGCGCCCGGCAAGCGCTGAGCGACATGCGCGAGGCGGCCGGCGAGCGCTATCACGACGAATTGCGCGGCCAGGAATTGCGCGTCTTCGGCTACCGCCTGGCGCTGACCCTGCCGCTACTGGCGGTCGCCGGCTGGCTGTTCGCCAGGCAGCGCAAGAGCACCTGGTGGCCGTTCGTCTGGGGTTTCATCTACTTCGCCCTGTTTGCCTTCTTCGTCGAACTGGTGCCCTACATCCCGAGTTACGGCGGCTGGGTGCGCTACGTGGTCGGCATCGTGCTCACCGTCCTGGTCGGGCGTTACGCCATCATTGCCCTGAATCGTTACCTGGAGCGCCAGAAACAGGCCGAGGCCCTGCCCGACGTCGAGCGGCGCAAGGAACTGTCCTACGACGTGGCGCTGGCGCGGCTGGGCAAGAAGGTCTGCCCCGGTTGCGAGCGCGCCGTCGATCTGACCAATACCGCCATCGATTACTGCCCGCACTGTGGCATCTGTCTGTTCGACCACTGTAGCGCATGCAACGAGCGCAAGAGTGCCTTCGCCCGTTTCTGCCACGCCTGCGGCGCGGCAGCGCGCAGCTAGAGGAGGAGGGCGCCGGCCAGCGCGCAGCCGGCGACGACGCGCCACGGCGCCTGCTTGCCGAACATCAGCGCGGCGAAGGCGAGGGCGGCGAGCAGCAGTTCCAGCGGCCCGTGGATGGCGCTGGTCCACACCGGGTCGTAGAGTGCTGCCAGCAGGATGCCGACGACCACGGCATTGACGCCGCCCAGGGCGGCACGGGCGCGGTTGTTGGTGCGCAGCGCGTCCCAGAAGGGCAGCGCGCCGGCCACCAGCAGAAAGGCCGGCAGGAAGATGGCCGCCAGCGCCAGCAGACCGCCGTCCCAGCCGTTGGGTGCGAGGTTACCGGCGGCGCCGAGGAAGGCGGCGAAGGTGAACAGCGGGCCAGGCACCGCCTGCGCCGCACCGTAACCGGCCAGGAAAGTCTCGCTGCCGATCCAGCCCGGAGCGACAGTTTCAGCCTGTAGCAGCGGCAGCACCACATGCCCGCCGCCGAAGACCAGGGCGCCGGCCCGGTAAAACGCATCGACCATGGCCAGCGCCTGTCCGGGGAAGGCCTGTGCCAGCAGCGGCAGTCCGGCCAGCCCCAGGAAGAAGAGCAGCAGCCAGACGCTGGCGGCACGCCGGCCGATGCCGGCGGCGAGCGCTTCGCCGGGGGCGGTGACGCCTGACTGCTTGAGACTCAGGCCGATCAGTCCGCCGACGATAATCACGCCGATCTGGCTCCAGGCCGACGGCAGGGCGAGCAGAAATGCGGCGGCTGCCAGCGCCAGTACGCGCCGGGGCCAGTCCGGGCAGAGGCTTTTGGCCATGCCCCAGACCGCCTGCGCGACGACGGTGACGGCGACGATCTTGAGGCCGGCGATCAGGCCGCCGGGCAGGCGGTCGCCGAATTCGACCAGACCAATGGCAAACAGGATGAGCAGGATCGCCGACGGCAGCGTGAAGCCGCACCAGGCGGCCAGCGCGCCGCGATAACCGGCGCGTTGCAGACCGAGCGCCAGACCGACCTGGCTGCTCGCCGGGCCGGGCAGGAACTGGCAGAGCGCGACCAGATCGGCGTAGGCCGCGTCGCTCAGCCAGCGGCGACGATGAACAAATTCCTCGCGGAAATAGCCAAGGTGGGCAACCGGGCCACCGAAGGCGGTCAGGCCGAGGCGGAGGAAGATCAGGAAGGTGTCGCGGACGGGGGAAGATTGCTTCATGCGCGCAGTTTAGCGGCGTAATGTTGCAGACAACAGGAAGGCTTACATTTTTGAACACTTGCTGGCGCCGGATTTGTTAGGCTCGTTCCTGCTTGTTCATCTGGGGTTCGAATCGATGTCCGTCATGCGCAAGATCGCTGTGGTTTTCGCCGTATTGTTCGCCTTGCTGGCCGTTGCGGCCGGTATCGTTTATGCCCTGTTCGACGCCGAGGCGATCAAACGCCAGATTACCGAACAGGTGGCCGCCAAGACCGGTCGGGTACTGACCATCGATGGCGAGGTCGGCCTGTCGATCTGGCCGGAACTGGCGGTGCGCGCCGGTCGCGTCAGCCTGTCGGAAGCCGACGGCAAGACGGATTTTGCCGCCATCGATTCGCTGCGCGTCGCCGTGGCGGTGATGCCGCTGTTGTCCGGGCGGCTGGAAGCGCGGGAAATCGAGATCGACGGTCTGGCGCTGACGCTGATCAAGCGGCGCGACGGGGCGCTCAATATCGAGGATCTGCTGGCCGGGCAGAACGAAAAACCGGCGATCGAGGCCAAGCCCGCCGCCGCAACCGCAGAGGACAGCCAGCCGCTGCAGGTGGACATCGCCGGTCTGGCTTTGCGCAACGCCCGCTTCACCTGGCGTGATGAGGCGGCAGGCAAAACGACCCAGCTTTCCTCGATTGATTTTTCGACCGGTCGCCTGCAGGCCGACAGCGCTGCCGCCACCCTGGCGATTGACGCGCTCAAGCTGGCAACGCGCGGCAGCAGCGGCGACGACAGTTTCGATTTTGCCATCGACATGCCGGCCATCCGCCTGGCCGGACAGCGTCTGGAAACACCGTTTTCCGGCAACCTGGGCCTGGTCAGCAGCAAGCTGCCAATGCGCAGCCTGAAACTGCCTTTGTCCGGCAAGCTGGCCGTCGATCTGGCCAAGGCGAGCGCCCGCCTGGGGCTCGATACCCGGCTCGACGAATCGAAAATCGGGCTGCAACTGGCGGTCGAGCGCTTCTCGCCGTTGCTTTTCGATTTCGACCTGAAGATCGATCAGTTGAATGTCGACCGCTACCTGCCCCCGAAACCGCGTGCCGATGCCGGTACAGCCAGGGCGCAGCCGTCCGGCGGCGCGCCTGCGCCCAAGGGCAAGGCCGACGACGCCATCGACCTGTCGGCGATCAACGATCTGAATTTCCGTGGCCGGGTGACGATCGGACAACTGCAGGCACAGGGCCTGAAAGTGTCGACGCTCGATGCCCGGATCGCGGCAGCCAACGGCCGATTGGATATCTCGCCGATGACGGCCAGGCTCTATGGTGGCAGCCTCGATGGTGCGCTGGGCGTCAATGCCCGCGGCAATGTGTTTACGGTGCGCCAGAAACTGGCCGGGGTCGATATCCGGGCGCTGATGAAGGACGCCATCGACAAGGAGCCGCTGGAAGGTCGGGGCAGCTTGTCGCTCGATGTGAATACGCGTGGGGCCAACGCCGATGCCCTGAAACGGGCGCTGGCCGGTCAGGCGGTACTCGAACTGCGCGACGGCGCGGTACGCGGGGTCAATGTCGGCAAAATGCTGCGCGATGCCAAGGCCGTGCTCAAATCCGGTCAGGCCGCCAGCAGCACGGCCAGCGCGACGGAAAAGACCGACTTCTCGGAACTGACCGCTTCCTTCCGGATTGCCGGCGGGGTGGCGCGCAACGACGATCTGGCCATGAAGTCGCCGCTGCTGCGCCTGGGCGGTGCCGGCGACATCGACATCGGCAACAGTCGTATCGACTATCTGGCCAGGGTCAGCATCGTCGAGACCTCGAAGGGGCAGGAAGGCAAGGATCTCGCCGAATTGCGCGGCATCACCGTGCCGATCCGCCTGCGCGGTCCGTTCGACAAGCTGTCGTACTCGCTCGAAGTCAATGATCTGCTCAAGGATGCAGCCAAGGCCAAGGTCGAGGAAAAGAAGCAGGAACTCAAGCAAAAGGCCAACGAAAAACTCCAGGAAAAGCTGGGTGACAAATTCAAGGGACTGTTCGGGAAATGAGTCTTCCGACCTAGAATGCGGGCTTTCCCGGAAACTCTTTTGCCATGGCCCGCATCCGCATCGAACTGCCTGAAACCTTTGTCTTTGCGACCGAGGTTCCCATCTATATCCAGCACATCAATTACGGTCACCACCTCGACAATGCCGCGCTGCTGATGCTGGTCGCCGAGGCGCGGGTACGTTTCTTCAAACATTTTGGCTGGAGCGAAATGGATGTGGACGGACCGGGCATCATCGTCGCCGATGTCGCCGCCCAGTACCGTTCCGAAGCCTTCCACGGCGAGACGCTGGTGATCGGCTTCGCTACCGCCGACTTCCACGAACACGGTTGCGACCTGCTCTGGCAACTGAATGACCAGGCCAGTGGCCGCGAAGTTGCCCGTGGCAAGCACGGCATCGTCTTCTTCGATTACGCAACGCGCAGCAAGGCCAGGGTGCCGGCCAGCTTCATCGCCAAGGTCGGCGCATGATTCCGATCCGCTACGTCGAGCCGGTGTTCCGGCCGCCGTCGGAAGCCGAGTCGCTGATCCTGCCGGTGACCGACGGCTGTTCGTGGAACCAGTGCACCTTCTGCGAGATGTACACCGCGCCGCAGAAGAAATTCCGCGCCCGCGATGAGTCCGAAGTGCTGGACAGCATCCGTGCCACCGGTGAGCGCTACGGCAGCGACATCCGCCGCGTCTTCCTGGCCGACGGCGACGCGCTGGTTTTGCCGACGCGCCGGCTGCTGACCGTGCTCGAAGCGATCCGCACCCACCTGCCGGCGGTGCGCCGCATTTCCAGCTACTGCCTGCCGCGCAACCTGAAGAAGAAAAGCCAGCAGGAAATCGACGAACTGGCCGCTGCCGGCCTCTCGATGGTCTATGTCGGCGCCGAATCGGGCGACGATGCGGTGCTGGCAGCCGTCAGCAAGGGTGAGACCTTCGATTCCACGGTCGACGCGCTGAACAAGCTCGGCGCTGCCGGCATCATCCGTTCGGTGATGATCCTCAACGGCCTCGGCGGGCGCGAACTGTGGCGTCAGCACGCGGAAAATTCGGCGCGCCTGGCCAACGCCACCCAGCCGGAATATCTGGCAACGCTGGTGGTCAGCTTTCCCAAGGGCGAACAGCGCCTTCGCGCCGGTTTCCCCGGCTGGGAACCGCTGGCTCAGTCCGAACTTTTCGCCGAGATGGAGACTTTCCTGAGCGGCCTGGAACTCAAGCGTACGGTGTTTCGTTCCGACCATGCGTCGAACTGGTTGATCCTCAAGGGCACGCTCGGTGCCGACAAGGAACGCCTGCTCGCCCAGGTGCGCCAGGCCATCGCCGGCGAGGCAAGGCTGCGTCCGGCCTGGGCGCGGGGACTTTAGGTCCGGCTCTCGGCCCGGTTGTCGTCGCTCAGGCTGTAGCCCTGACCGCGATGGGCGCGAATCGGAATGTTCAGGCCGGTGGTCCGGACGATCTTGGTGCGCAGGCGGCTGATCACGACTTCGATGCGGTGTTTGTCGAATTCGTCGGGTAGCATGCCCATGGCCAGCCCCAATTCCATTGGCGTGCAAGGTTGCGGGGCGCGGGCGTGGAGCGGGCGCATCAACTGCAGTTCGTTGAGCGTCAACGCGACGCGGCTGCCGTTTGGAGCGATCAGGCTTGCGGTGTCCAGGTTGAGCTGCCAGTTGTCCGCCGTTGTATTGCCCCCGGTCGCTTGTGTACTGCCGGCGCCATCGAAACGGTCACGCAGGCGATTCAGCGTCAGGAGCAGTTCATCCAGATCGACCGGCTTGACCAGAAAGGCGTCGGCGCCATCCTCCAATCCCTGCAGGCGATCCTGTCGCTGGCTGCGCGCAGTGACGAAGATGATGCCCAACTGCTTGTCGTGACAGCGAAGGTGTCGGCAGATCGACAGGCCGTCTTCGTCGGGCAGGCCGATATCGAGAATGGCAACGGCCACGCGGCTGAACGCCAGGTGGCGATAAAACTGCCCGGCCGACGCGAAGGTTTCCACGGTGTGGCCGAACTGGCGTAGCTGAAAGGCAAGTTCGTCGCGCAGGACGGGTTCGTCCTCGACAATGGCAATGTTGAAAAGCCGGGTATGTTCCTGCATGGGGCTGCCAAGCGTGTTTTCAAGCGACGGCACAGTATAGCAATGGCTCGGCTATCATCCACCCGATGACGAACATTCTTCCTCATATCCGGCGTTTTGCCCTGCTCTGTTCATGCTTGCTGTTGCTCGCCGGGCTGGTGCCGCCGGTTTTCGCAGCCGAAGCCTCGGTCGAACTGATCGCCGAGCAGGGGCGTCAGCCTCTGGTGGGAAAGCTGCAGCGTTATTACGACGCCAGCAATGAGCGCTCGTTCGACGAGATCGTGCAATTGGCGCGCGACGGGAAGTTTACAAGTATCGATCGCAACGACGGCCTGGGTTATGTCCCGGGAACGATATGGCTGCGTTTCAGTGTCGAGCGGGCGCCCGATGTGCCTGCTACCTGGTGGCTTGAGGTCCGGCGGCCGGCGCTCGACGAAGTCGATCTGTTCCAGCGCAGACCGGATGGCTGGCAGCGGATCGAGCAGGGGGACAACCGTCCATGGGCCGGGCGTGAGGTCCGGAACCGGAACAGCGTTTTCGTTCTCGACCTGGCGCCCGGCGTCAGCGAATATTTCGTACGCATTCACACGACCTCGAGCAGCGCGGCGCGGCTGACCCTTTGGCAACCTTCGGCTTTCGCCAGTTACGCGGCGCTGGATATGGTGCTGGTCAGCGGTTTTGCCATGGCCATCGTGGTCATCATCCTGATCAACCTGTTGATGGCTGCGTATCTGCGCGAGCGTCTCTACCTGATCTACAGCCTCAATCTGCTTGTTTTTGCCGGGATGATGTTCCTGGTTGAAGGCGTGCTGCATTTCGTCATGATGCCGGCCGAGCCGCTGCGGGTCGAAGCATGGGTTTCGCTTTTCCATCCGCTGGTCATGCTGACGATAGCTTTCCTGTTTCGCGAGATTGTCACCCTTTGGGAAAGCGCGCCAAGGATTGATCGCATCTATCTGCCGTCAGTGTTGCTGATCTGTGGTCTGGGCTTGCTGGCTGTGCCGCTGGGCTTTTCCGATAGCCTGAAACCCTGGCTGTGGAAGCTTTTTCTGGTCGAAATGGCGATCAACATCGGCCTGGCAACCTGGTTGTCGATTCGTGGCAATCGCGGTGCCCGCTTCTATCTTCTGGCTTTCGGCGCACTGCTGCTGGGCGGCGTCTTCTCCATTCTCGGCAATCTTGGCTGGCTGCCCGACCCAGCACTCGGTCCCGTGATGCCATTGATCGGCAGTTTGCTGCACATGGTCCTGATGCAGATGACCGTGAATGACCGTGTGCTTGCCGCCAAGCGTGCTTACGATCTGGCACGAGAGCAGGCGCTGGCTGCGGAGAGGCGAGCGACCGAGGGCTTGAACCGCGAGGTTGCCCAGCGTACACAGGCGCTTGAGGCTGCGCTTGCCAGCGAGCATCGCGTGGCCGAGCAGCAGCGTTTGTTCGTGCGGCTGATTTCGCACGAATTTCGTACGCCGCTGGCCGTCATCGATGCCTCGGCGCGCTCGATAGCCATGTTGCCGACCCTGCCGGGCGAGGCCGCGAGTCGTTGCGGCAATATCCGCCAGGCAACGCGCCGTCTTGGCGACATGTTGGAGAAATGCGTGGCCGACAGCCGGCTTGAGACCGATCTGCCGCTTGAACGGGAGCCGGTCGCGGTCACTGATCTGATTGCCAGCCTGAGAGGGCAATTGTTGTTGGAGGCGCCCGAGCGCGAAGTGTTGTTCCACTGTCCGGCGCCGGAAACGATCGTGCTTGGCGACCCGGTGCTGCTGCAGATATTGTTCGGCAACCTGCTTTCCAATGCCGTGAAATATTCGCCGGAGGAGAGCGTGGTCAGTGTCGATTTCCTTCATGAGCGCAATGCGCTGCGCGTGATTGTCAGCGATCAGGGCTGTGGCGTTCCGGCAACCGAATTGCCGCATGTTTTCGACAAATTCATGCGCGGCAGCAATTCGGCGCCGAATACCGGCCTGGGCCTGGGGCTGCCACTGGCCAAGCGCATCGCCGAACTGCATGAAGGCAGTATCGAGATCCAAAGCCAACCCGGTAAGGGGGCAAGGGTCATCGTGGTGTTGCCGATCGCCTGAGTTTGCTTGCTCTCATCTCCGAGAGCTTTTGAGAGCCTTCTCGTCCTTGATTTTCATACCCTCTTTAATTAGAGGCCTGCAGTTTTTCATGCAAAGGCCAACAAACAGGATCGAGGAGCGGAGTATGAAAAGCAACGGGTCGATGAATCGTGTTTTCCGGGTGGTCTGGAATGCCGCGAAGGCTTCCTGGCAGGCTGTCTCTGAAGTTGCCAGCGGACAGGGTAAAGGCACTTCGGGCAAGGCGGCCCGTCTGGCCCGGCGTGGATTGACGCTTTCCTCCTTTGCCGCAGGAACCGTTTTGGTACTGGCCCTGCCTGTGCAGGCTGCGCCGGCCGCCGATGCCCTGCCGACGGGGGGCGTGGTGACCGAAGGTGCCGCTACCATCAGCAGCAGCGGCAGCCGCATGGATATCAACCAGACCACGCAGCGTGCTGCCATCGACTGGCAGACCTTCAACATCGGCAGCGCAGCCCACGTGCACTTCGAACAACCTGCCGGCGGCGTTGCGCTGAACCGTGTCCTCGATACCAATGCCAGCCAAATCTACGGCAGGCTTACGGCAACCGGTCAGGTTTTCCTGGTCAACCCGAACGGTGTCTTTTTTGCGCCCGGTGCCCAGGTCGATGTCGGTGGTCTTGTCGCTTCGACGTTGAACATCGGCAACGCCGACTTCATGGCCGGCAATTACAGATTTGAAGGCACGAGCAGCAACGCCATTTTCAACCAGGGCAACATCACCGCCGCCCCGGGCGGCACCAT
>Ga0209207_1000438_pt1 | contig 25829 bp, 26 predicted proteins | sample SaghotsprinmetaG_FD_184140 | JGI IMG/M metagenome (GOLD analysis project Ga0209207, IMG submission 184140) | Hot spring microbial communities from South Africa to study Microbial Dark Matter (Phase II) - Sagole hot spring metaG (SPAdes) (version 3) | ecosystem: Environmental > Aquatic > Thermal...
GCCAGTGGCCGGCGCAGTGGTCGGCGGTGGAACCGGCGGATGTGGTGGTCGAGGCCTTTGCCTACCATCTGCCGCCGGCCTATATCGCCGCCATGGCCCGGCGCCCGGTCAAGCCCCTGTGGCTCAATCTGGAATACCTGAGCGCCGAGGATTGGGTCGAGGGCTGCCATGGCTTGCCCTCCATGCAGGCCGGCGGGCTGCAGAAGTTCTTTTTCTTTCCGGGGTTCACTGCGGGCACTGGCGGTCTGCTGCGCGAGCAGGCGTTGCTGGCCCAGCGCCGGGCCTGGCAGCAGGACCCGCAGAGCAGCAGCCGCTTTTTGCGCGGCCTGGGGGTGGAGCCCATCGCCGGGGCGCGGCGTATTTCCCTGTTCGCCTACGAAAACCCGGCCCTGGCCGACTGGCTTCAGGCCCTGGCGGCCGATCGCCAGGTCACCCAGTTGCTGGTGCCCGAAGGGCGCATTCTGAGCAGCCTGGGCGATTGGGCGGGCGGCAGGTCATTGGCTGTGGGTGAGCGGCTGCAACATGGCCAGTTGCAGATCCAGGTGCTGCCGTTCGTCAGTCAGGATGACTATGACCGCCTGTTATGGAGCTGCGACCTCAACGCCGTGCGCGGCGAAGACTCCTTTGTCCGCGCCCAGTGGGCCGGGCGGCCGCTGCTCTGGCATATCTACCGGCAGGACGAGGATGCCCACCTGGACAAGCTGCAGGCCTTTCTCGTGCGGTATACGGCGGCCATGCCGGCCGAGGCCGCGGCTGCATTCAGGGGCATGTGCCTGGCCTGGAACGGGGAGGGGCTGCTTGCCCCGCACTGGCAGGGGCTGCTCGGCAGCTGGCCGCAGCAATGTGCACAGGCCGAGCACTGGTGTCAGCAGCAGGCCGGGCAGGCGGATCTTGCCGCGGCGCTGGTGCTGTTTTACCAAAATTGGCTATGATAGCCGGCCTTGAAATTCGTACCCCAGCATATTTCGGATATTCCGCATGAAAACTGCACAAGAAATGCGAGTCAACAGCGTGGCCCTGATCGACGGCCATCCCTGGCTGATTCAGAAAGCCGAGTTCACCAAGTCCGGCCGTAACAGCGCCATCGTCAAGATGAAGCTGAAGAACCTGCTCAACGGCTCCAAGACCGAAACCGTCTACAAAGCCGACGACAAGATGGAACCGGTGATCCTTGAGCGCAAGGAAGTGACCCTGTCCTATATCAGCGGTGACGACTACGTCTTCATGGATCCCGAGTTCAACTCCTACGAGTTGCGCGCCGAAGATCTGGAAAGCGTGCTGCCCTTTATCGAAGAAGGCATGACCGATATCTGCGAAGCCGTGTTCTTCGAAGGCAAGGTGATCTCTGTTGATCTGCCGACCACCATCGTGCGTCAGATCACCTACACCGAGAACTCCGCCCGTGGCGACACTTCCGGCAAGGTGATGAAGCCGGCCAAGCTGTCCAACGGTACCGAAGTGAAAGTGGCCGACTTCTGCAATATCGACGACTGGATCGAAATCGACACCCGTGACGGTTCCTACAAGGGCCGCACCCAGGCGCCGCAAGCCTAAATACCGGCTTGAGCCTGTCAAAAACCCGACCTCGCGTCGGGTTTTTTATTTAACGCCCCCGCGCGACAACGCCTTTCTGGAAGCTGCCATGACCCTGCTGGATTTCACCCTTAACCTGCTACTGGGGCTGTTGCTCGGTACCCTGGGCGGCCTGTTCGGCATTGGTGGCGGGCTGATTGCCATTCCGGCGCTGGGGGTGCTGTTCGGCCTGGATCAGCAACTGGCTCAGGGCACCGCCCTGGTGATGGTGGTGCCCAATGTGCTGCTGGCGCTGTGGCGTTATCACCAGCGTAATCGCATTGATCCGCGCCATGCCCTGGCCCTGGGCCTGAGCGGGCTGCTTTGCGCCTGGTTGGGGGCCGACTGGGCCATGGGACTGGCGGTCGAGACCATGCGCCTGGCGTTTGTCGGCTTTCTCCTGGCCCTGGCGGCCTACAACCTGCTGCGCCTGTACCAGCGCCCGCCCGTGGCTTCGACGCAGTTGCGCCAGCCCTGGCCCTGGCTGGCAGCGCTGGGCAGTGGCGCGGGCCTGCTCGGCGGCCTGTTCGGGGTGGGCGGGGCGGTGTTGGCCACGCCGGTGCTGACCACCGTATTCGGCGCCAGTCAGGTGGTGGCCCAGGGGCTGTCCCTGGCCCTGGCGGCGCCCAGTACCGCAGTGACTCTGCTGAGCTATGGCCTGCATGGCCAGGTCGACTGGTGGCTGGGCCTGCCCCTGGCAATCGGCGGGCTGCTCAGCATCAGTTGGGGCGTGCGCCTGGCCCATGCCTTGCCCGAGCGGCTGCTGCGTGTGCTGTTTACCGCCTTTCTGCTGCTCTGCGCGCTACTGCTCGGGCTCAGAGCCTGAAGCCTTCGACTATCTGCTCGGCCAGGGTTTCGCTGACCCGGGACTGGGTGCGTTCGTTGTGCAGCAGCACGATGCTGGCCGATGGCAGCGCCGGTAGCCCTTCGGCCTCGCCGATAATCTGCAGGTCCGGGGTGATCAGGCTCTGCAACTGGGCGGTGATGGCCAGGCCGGCGCTGACCGCCGCCATGATCGCCGACAGGCTGGGGCTGGTATAGGCGATGCGGTAGTCGCGGCCCTGGGCCTCCAGGCCGTTGCAGGCCCAGGAGCGGCAGAAGCATTGGGCATTGAACATCGCCAGGGGCAGGGTGCTGCGTTCATGCAGCTGGCTGCCCCGGGCCTGGGCCCAGACCAGACGCTCCTGGCGTAGTAGCTGGCCAATCTCGGTGCCCGGCTCGCGGGTGACAATGGTCAGGTCCAGGTCCTGGCGCTGCAACAGCTGAAAGGACGGCTCGCAGTGCAGCTCCACCTGTACCAGCGGGTAGCTTTCGGCGAAGCGCAGCAGGATGCCCTGCATAAAGCGCATCACATAGTCGTCCGGAGTGCCGATGCGCACACTGCCGACCATATCCGGCTGGCGCAGGCTGCTGAGCACCTCGGCATGCAGCTTGAGAATACGCCTGGCATAACCGAGCAGCAGCTGGCCCTCGGCAGTCAGGCTGAGCTGGCGACCCTCGCGCTGGAACAGCGGGCGCTGCATCACGTCTTCCTCCAGGCGCTTCATCTGCATGCTCACCGCCGACTGGGTGCGGTTGACCATCTCGGCGGCGCGGGTAAAGCCGCCGTGATCGGCGATGGCAACGAAGGTGCGCAGCAACTCACTGTCGATGCTGGGGTAGCTGGCCATTCATCAATCTCCAAGATGCATTGCATAAGAAACATTCGTTTGATTGATCTTAAGCCCGGCGCGAGACTGGCGCCAACCCCACAGGAGGGCGACGAGATGAAAGGTCAAAAAGGTTTTGCACTGGCAGCAACATTTTCCCATTCATTGCAGCTGGCTCAGCCCTGGCGCAGACTTGGCCGCCAGCTCAAACGCTGGTGGCAGCTGGCCGAGCAGCGGCGTCAGCTGGCGCAGCTGGGCTATGAGCAACTCAAGGATATCGGTCTGAGTCGGGCCGATGCCCTGCAGGAGGCCGAGCGGCCGTTCTGGGATGATCCACTTTCACATTGATAACGAGGTATGCATGGCCAATCCGGGTCTGCTGGCAGGGGCATGATGCGCAAGAGTGCCGACCTGTTTCTGTTCCAACTGATGCTGCTGCTCTGCGCGCTCTGGGGGCTGCAGCAGGTGGCGATCAAGCTGGCTGCGGCCGATATCGTGCCGCTGCTGCAGGTGACCCTGCGCTCGGCCATTGCAGCTGTGCTGGTGGGTGCACTGCTGCTCTGGCAGGGCAGCTGGCGGGGCTGGCTGGGCAGTACCTGGCGCGGCGGCCTGCTGGCGGGTGCGCTGTTCGCCCTGGAGTTCTTCTTTATCGCCCAGGGCCTGCAGTACACCTCGGCCTCGCATATGGCGGTGTTTCTCTATACCGCGCCGATCTTCTCGGCCCTGGGGCTGGCCCTGCTGCTGCCCAGCGAGCGCTTGCGCCGCCTGCAGTGGCTGGGCGTGGCGCTGTCCTTTGCCGGCATAGTCGTGGCCTTTGGCGGTGGCGACGACTGGGCCGGGCTGGACCGGCAGATGCTGCTGGGCGATGGCCTGGCCCTGCTTGCCGGCCTTGCCTGGGGGTTGACCACCGTGGTGGTGCGGGGCTCGCGCTTGTCCGAGGCGCCGCCGACCCTGACCCTGTTCTATCAGTTGCTGGTGTCCTTCGTCCTGCTGCTGGGCTATGCCCTGCTCAGCGGGCCTTATCCGCCGATCCGCTGGACGCCGGTGAGTATTGCCAGCCTGCTGCTGCAGGCGGTGCTGGTGTCCTTCCTCAGCTACCTGGCCTGGTACTGGTTGCTGCGCCGCTACCTGGCCTCCAATCTGGCGGTGTTTTCCTTTATGACCCCGTTGTTCGGGGTGACCTTCGGTGTGCTGATCCTGCAGGAGCCACTGAGCCTGGCCTTTGTCAGCGGGGCTGCACTGGTCATGCTGGGGATTGTCCTGGTCAGCCAGCATGCCTGGCTGCGTAACCGTCTGCAGCGCTGGCGCGCGGCCGGCAACTGAAAACCCATGGCACAAGGAGTGCGTATGTCTGCCTACCATCTTGCACAATTGAATATCGCCCAGATGCTCTACCCATTGGAGGCGCCGGGAATGGCCGACTTTGTCGCCAACCTGGAACGTATCAACGCCCTGGCCGAGGCTTCACCCGGATTCGTCTGGCGTCTGCAGGACGAGGCGGGGGATGCCACCGCCCTGCGTCCCTTCGGCGAAGAGGTGCTGGTCAATCTGTCGCTCTGGCAGGATGTCGAGTCGCTGCGGGCCTTTGTCTATGGCTCGGCCCATAGCGAGATACTCAAGCGCCGCGCCGAATGGTTCAGCCGCCTGGGCGAGGCCCATATGGTGCTGTGGTGGGTGCCGGCCGGGCATCTGCCCACCCCGGCGGAGGCGACCGAGCGCCTGCAATGGCTGCGCGAACGCGGGGCGAGTCCCCAGGCGTTCAGTTTTCGTCAGCCCTATGGGGTCTCGGCCTTGTCGGTTCCGCTCGAGGCCTGAGGCGGTAATTGGATACGGCTTGGGCTACAATGCGCGGCGAATTTTGTCCTGCCCGAGAGTCCCGCATGTCCGCCTGCCAGTCCCCGATCATCGTTGCCCTGGATTTCCCGACCCGTGATGCCGCCCTGGCCCTGGCCGATCAGCTTGATCCTGCGCTGTGTCGGGTCAAGGTGGGCAAGGAGCTGTTTACCCGCTGCGGTCCGGAAATTGTCGGCACCCTGGCCGGCAAGGGCTTCGAGGTGTTCCTCGACCTGAAATTCCACGACATCCCCAACACCACCGCCATGGCGGTCAGGGCCGCGGCCGAGATGGGCGTGTGGATGGTCAATGTGCACTGCTCCGGCGGCCTGCGCATGATGGCGGCCTGCCGCGAGACTCTGGCTCAACTGAACGGCGCCAAGCCGCTGCTGATCGGCGTGACCGTGCTGACCAGCATGGAGCGTAGCGACCTGGCCGGTATCGGCCTGGATATCGAGCCGCAGCAGCAGGTGCTGCGCCTGGCGGCCCTGGCGGCCGAGGCCGGGCTGGACGGTCTGGTTTGCTCGGCCCAGGAAGCCCAGGCCCTGAAGGCCGCGCACCCGGCGCTGCAACTGGTGACCCCGGGCATTCGTCCGGCCGGCAGCGCCCAGGATGACCAGCGGCGCATTCTCACCCCGCGTCAGGCCCTGGAGCAGGGCTCGGACTATCTGGTGATCGGCCGGCCGATCAGCCAGGCCGCCGACCCGGCCCAGGCGCTGGCCACTATCGTCGCCGAACTGGGCGCCTGAGTTATTTAGTTCAATCAGGTAATTGCCATGCATCCTGCTGCCGAAGATTCACCCCTGGGTAAATCCAGCGAATATATCGCCACCTATACCCCGGCCTTGCTGTTCCCCATTCCCCGGGCTGCGAAATGGGCCGAGCTGGGCCTGAGCGCCGAGACGCTGCCCTACCAGGGCGTGGATTACTGGAACTGCTTCGAGCTGTCCTGGCTGCTGCCCTCGGGCAAGCCAGTGGTGGCCATGGGCGAGTTCGCCATTCCCGCCGACTCGCCGAATATCATCGAGTCCAAGTCATTTAAGCTCTATCTCAATTCATTGAATCAGACCGCGTTCAGCAGTGCCGATGAACTGACGGCTGTGCTGGTCAAGGACCTTTCGGCCGCCGCCGGCAAGCCGGTGGGCGTGCGCCTGCGCAGCCTGGCAGAAGTGACGGCCGAGGGCGTGGCCGCGGCGCCGGGTCTGTGCATCGATGAGCTGGATGTCAGTATCAGCAACTACAGCCAGCCCAGCCCCGAGCTGTTGCGCTGCGATCAGACCCGAATAGTCGAGGAATGCCTGCATAGCCACCTGCTCAAGTCCAACTGCCCGGTCACCGGCCAGCCGGACTGGGGCACCCTGGTGCTGGAATACCGCGGGGCGGCCCTGGATCATGCCAGCCTGCTGGCCTACCTGGTGAGCTTCCGTCAGCACGCCGATTTCCATGAACAGTGCGTGGAGCGCATCTTCCTCGACCTCAAGCGCCTGCTTGATCCCGAGCATCTGACAGTCTATGCCCGCTATGTGCGCCGCGGCGGCCTGGATATCAACCCCTACCGCAGTACCGGCCCCATCAGCCCGGATAATCGCCGGCTGGTGCGCCAGTAACGAAAAACCCCAGCCTTTGCGCTGGGGTTTTTGTTGTGCGGTGCTGGATTCAGATTCCCATATTGGCCAGGCTCTGCATGATATTGCGCAGGGTGCCGGCCAGGGTCGGGTGGCTGGCCTCGAAACGTTCCACCGCCAGGTTGACCCCGTCGATCAGCGTGGCGTCAGGGGCGGCGGCGGCCTGGCTGGCCAGCTGCAGTTCGATCTCCTGAGTCAGCACGAACAGCTCGGCGCGTTCTTCCTCACTCAGCAGGGGCCCTTCGGCCAGTTGGTCACGCAGTTCTTGCAGTTGCTGTGGCAGGCGGCTGGCTGGCATTGGATTCTCCCTTGATGGTCCTGATGCGTTCGACCCTGTGTCGCTGCACAAGGTTCTGCTCTGTGTTCAAGGGTAATCCAAGCGCGGCGCCTTTGCCTGCTCTGGATCAAGGCGTGGTGTCGATCAGGGCTTTTCGCCCTTGTTGCGGCGCAGGGCAAGATCGGCCAGGCAGGCTGGCAGCTCGGTCAGCTGGTCGATCACCGAATGTACCCCGAGGCGGTACAGGTTCAGGGTTGCCTGGCTGCGCAGCTGGTCGCGGCGGAGCCTATCCAGGCTTTGCCAGTCGCCCAGGGCCAGGCCGCAGAGCGGGCCACAGGTGGCCAGGCCAATCGTCCAGAGCCCGGCATTGAGGCCGGCCTGCAGCAACCGTGGTTCGCCACTGATCAGCACGCAGCCCTCCAGCTTCTCGACCTGCAATTGCATCAGGGCCTGCCAGAGGCTGTCCGGTGCCGGCCAGGGGCGCAGGCGTTGCGCGCTGATGCCTGGCAGCCAGTCGGGCAGCGCCTGGGCCATGCGCAGAGCCGCATCGCGGGGCAGTTCATCCAGCCAGGCGCAACGCAGGCCCTGTTCCTGCAGTTGCTGCAGCAGTGGCAGGGTTCCCGGGGTTGCTTCGCTCAGCTCATCGGCCACCTCGCACAGGGCCTGCAGATAGGCCTGCTGCGCCTGGGGGCTGGCGCTACCCAGCCATTGCTGGAGATCACGCTCGACATCAGCCTCGGGGCCGAGGCGTTGCAGGGCCAGGCTGGGGGCGCGGGCACCGAAGTCGACCAGGCAGCCGCTCAGGCCGAAGAGCAGGGCATTGAAGGGGGCAGGGCTGGGCATGGGGTTCGTCCGTGACAGAAATCCCCGGCAGTCTGGCAGCTGCAGATGACAGCAGGATTAACGGGCTTGGCTGATTTCCTCGCTGTGCGTTGTCGCCTATGCTGCCCAAGGCGTGCTTTGCCTTCTATAATGCGCGCCTCTGAATGGCTGCCCCTGGCAGCGTATCTCTTTGCAAGGAGTGATCCGGATGCCCGTAATTGCCGCGCGTTGGAACAAGGGATGGTTGAGCCTGTTGGCTGCAGTTGGCCTGTGCATGGGTGCCGGCCTGGCCCAGGCCAGCGAGGACGACCCCTGGCAGAGCTATAACCGCTTTATGTTCCGGGTTAACGACAATATCGATACCTACACCCTCAAGCCGCTGGCCAAGGGGTACCAGGCGGTGACACCGCAACCGGTGGAAGAGGGGATCGACAATGTCTTCCGCAATATCGGCGATGTGCGCAACCTGGCCAACAACCTGCTGCAGGGCAAGTTGCATGATGCCGGGGTGGATACCGGGCGCCTGATCTTCAACACCACCTTCGGCCTGCTGGGTGTATTCGATGTGGCCACGCGCATGGGCCTGCAACGCAGTGACGAAGATTTCGGCCAGACCCTGGGCGTCTGGGGCCTGAACAGCGGCCCCTATGTGGTGCTGCCGCTGTTGGGGCCAAGCACCGTGCGTGACACCTTTGGCCGGGTGCCGGATGCCATGCTCACCGCACCGATGCATATCGACCATGTGCCGACTCGCAATGTGGTAACCGGCGTCGAGGCGGTCAACCTGCGTGCCGGCCTGCTCAAGGCTGAGCGCATGATCAGCGGCGACAAATATATCTTCGTGCGCAATGCCTACCTGCAGAACCGTGAGTTCCGCGTGCGCGATGGGCAGGTCGAGGACGACTTCTAGGTCGATTGACGTTGCATAAAAAAGGCGGCCTGCGAGCCGCCTTTTTTTATGTCTTATGCCTGCTGTCAGGACATCGAGATAATGGCCAGGCCCAGGGCCTGCCGGCCGTCTTCCAGGGCGGCGACCCGCACCACTTCGGCTTCGGCATCCAGGCCGCGCAGTTCGTTATGGTCGGAGGCGATATGCACGCGCACCTTGTCGCCCATGCTTACCGCGCTTTCGGCTTCCAGTTGCATGCCGGTGCTGGACAGGTCGAGGCACACAGCGGGAATTTCCTTGCCACCATGGTGCAGGGTGACAGGTGCCTCCAGGCGCATGCGGATGTAATCGCGTTTCTCGCTGTAGGCACGATCATTTTGGCTCATGGGCACTTTCCTCTTGTTATCCGGGACTGTCCTGCGCCCCTTATAACCTTGGCCGATTTGAGGTGTAAAGGCGTAGTGCGACGATCGGCGTGTGCTTGAATCGGGGGGCGGATGGGAGTACCGTCTGCGCCTTGATCTAAGCCGAGTTCGCGCGTTCAGGTGGCAGGCCTGGCGCAGTTTGCCTGGAAACCCCATGCACAAGACCAGTGCCACGCTGCTGATAATCGATGACGACGACGTAGTACGGGCAAGCCTTGCGGCCTACCTGGAAGACAGCGGCTTCCATGTGCTGCAGGCCAGCAACGGGCTGCAGGGGCTGGAGGTGTTCCAGCAACAGGCCCCGGATCTGCTGATCTGCGACCTGCGCATGCCCCAGGTCGATGGCCTGGAGCTGATCCGCCGGATCAATGCCCTCAAGGTGGAAACTCCGGTCATCGTCGTCTCCGGCGCCGGCGTGATGAGCGATGCGGTCGAGGCCCTGCGCCTGGGCGCCGCCGATTACCTGATCAAGCCCCTGGAAGACCTGGCCGTGCTGGAGCACTCGGTGCGGCGTGCTCTGGACCGGGCCAACCTGCGTCTGGAAAACCAGCGCTACCGCGATGAGCTTGAGGCGACCAATCGTGAGCTGCAGGCCAGCCTGCACCTGCTGCAGGAAGATCAGAACGCCGGGCGCCAGGTGCAGATGAACATGCTGCCGGTGACGCCCTGGCAGACCGATGGCCTGAACTTCGCCCACCAGATCATCCCGTCACTCTACCTGTCCGGGGATTTCGTCGACTATTTCCGCGTCGACGACAGCCGTATCGCCTTTTATCTCGCCGATGTTTCCGGTCACGGTGCTTCCTCGGCCTTTGTCACCGTGCTGCTGAAGTTCATGACCACGCGCCTGCTCTATGAGTCGCGCCGTGGCGGCGAAATGCCCGAGTTCAAGCCTTCCGAAGTGCTGGGCCACATCAACCGCGGGTTGATCAACTGCAAGCTGGGCAAGCATGTGACCATGCTCGGCGGGGTCATCGACCTGCAGAGCAATCGCCTGACCTACAGCATCGGTGGGCACCTGCCACTGCCGGTGTTGTACGGCGAGGGCCAGGCCCGCTACCTGGAGGGTCGCGGCCTGCCGGTGGGGCTGTTTGTCGAGGCCGGCTATCAGGATCACGAACTGCAGCTGCCGGACTCCTTCAGTCTGACCCTGCTATCCGACGGCATTCTCGACCTGTTGTCCGGTGAAACCCTGAAAGACAAGGAAGCCCAGTTGCCCGAGCTGATCAGCAGCGCCGGCGGCACCCTGGATGGCCTGCGCAAGGCCTTTGGGCTGGCCAATCTGGGCGAGATGCCGGATGATATTGCCTTGCTGGTGTTAAGCAGGAACCTTGCATGAACCCTGGGATCAACCCTGGTCGAATCCAGTTCGCCGAACAAGACGGCACCTTCGTCCTGAAGTTTGTCGGCGAAGTGCGCCTGACCCTCTGCTCGGCCCTGGATGCGACCATCGAGAAGATCTTCACCGCGCTGAATTTCTCGGCCATCGTGATCGATCTCACCGAAACCCGCAGCATCGACAGCACCACCCTGGGCCTGCTGGCCAAGCTGTCGATCCTTTCGCGGCAGAAGATCGGCCTGCTGCCGACCGTGGTCACCACCCACGAAGACATCACCCGCCTGCTGCAGTCCATGGGCTTCGATCAGGTGTTCAATATCGTCGATACCCCGGTGCCATGTCCTAGCTGCCTGGATGATCTACCGTCCCAGGATCAGTCGGAAGAGGTGGTGCGGCAGAAGGTGCTGGAAGCGCACCGTATCCTGATGGGCCTGAACGACTCCAACCGCGAAGCCTTCCATGATCTGGTCAATGCCCTCGAACATCATTGATCGATTGTGCGGGCAACGAAAAGGGGCGCTCACTGAGCGCCCCTTTTCTATTCAGACCATTCAGGCCTGGGTGGCCAGCAGTCTTTCCAGCTTTTCCTGATCACGGGCGAACAGGCGGATGCCTTCGGCCAGCTTCTCGGTGGCCATGGCGTCTTCATTCATGGCCCAGCGGAACTGACTTTCGCCGAGCTGCTGGCGCGGCTCGCTGGCGGCGCCGGGGCTGAGCACGCGTGCCAGCGGTTGTGGGTCGTCGGCCAGTTGCTGCAGCAACTCGGGGCTGATGGTCAGGCGGTCGCAGCCAGCCAGTTGTTCGATCTGGCCGATATTGCGAAAGCTCGCGCCCATCACCACGGTCCCATAGGCGTTGGCCTTGTAGTAGTTGTAGATGCGCGTGACCGACTGCACGCCCGGGTCTTCGGCGCCGACAAAATCACGGCCTTCGGCCTTCTTGTACCAGTCGTAGATGCGCCCGACGAAGGGCGAGATCAGAAATACCCCGGCATCGGCGCAGGCCTGGGCCTGGGCAAAGGCGAACAGCAGGGTCAGGTTGCACTGGATGCCGGCCTTTTCCAGCTGCTCGGCGGCGCGGATACCTTCCCAGGTCGAGGCGATCTTGATCAGTACCCGCTCGCGGCCAATGCCGGCTTCCTCGTACAGGCCGATCAGGCGCTGGGCGCGCTGCAGGGTGGCCTGGGTATCGAAGGACAACCGCGCATCCACTTCGGTGGATATACGCCCCGGGATGATCTTGAGAATTTCCCCACCCACGGCCACGCCGAAGTGATCGCAGGCCAGCCCCAGGTCGCCCTGGCTGGTTTTGACTGCATTTTTCAGCAGCTCGCTGTAACCCGGCATGCTGGCCGCTTTAAGCAGCAGGGAGGGGTTGGTGGTGGCGTCGACCGGCTTGAGACGGGCGATGGCGTCGAGGTCGCCGGTGTCGGCGACTACGGTAGTGAACTGCTTGAGTTGATCCAGCTTGGAGGTCATGACACAGCCTTGTCGTTGCAGATGCCCCGACATTACCCGAGTCAGCGCCCCTGCAGCAATTGCGCCGCCTGATCGAACAGGGCCATGGGTTCGCGGGTTTTGTGGATGTCTACCGAGAGCAGCTGGCGAAAGCGTCGCGCGCCATTGAAGCCCTGGGCCAGGCCAAGCATATGGCGGGTGATATGGTGCAGGCTGCCGCCCTCTGCCAGGTGTGCGGCAATGTAGTCGCGCATGCTCTGCATGGCCTCGAAGCGGCTCAGCGCCGGGCGCGCTGAGCCGAACAGCTGCTGATCGACCTGGGCCAGCAGATAGGGGTTGTGATAGGCCTCGCGGCCCAGCATCACGCCGTCGAAGGTCTTCAGATGCTGCTGGCATTCGTCCAGGGTCTTGATGCCGCCGTTGAGGATGATCTCAAGGTCGGGGAAGTCCTGCTTGAGCTGTGCGGCGACTTCATAACGCAGCGGCGGCACCTCGCGGTTCTCCTTGGGCGACAGGCCTTCGAGAATGGCGATGCGCGCATGCACGGTAAAACTGCGGCAGCCGGCCTCGCGTACCGTGCCGACAAACTCACAGAGCTCGGCATAGCTGTCGCGACCGTTGATGCCGATGCGGTGTTTGACCGTCACCGGGATGCTCACCGCGTCCTGCATGGCCTTGACGCAACCGGCCACCAGCTGCGGATGGCCCATCAGGCAGGCGCCGATCATATTGTTCTGCACCCGGTCGCTGGGGCAGCCGACATTCAGGTTGATCTCCTGATAACCCGCCGCCTCGCCCAGCTTGGCGCAGGCCGCCAGATCCGCCGGTACGCTGCCGCCCAGTTGCAGGGCCAGGGGGTACTCCGCCGCGCTATGACGCAGAAAGCGCGCAGTATCGCCATGCAGCAGGGCGCCAGTGGTGACCATCTCGGTATAGAGCAGGGCATGCTGCGACAGCTGGCGCAGGAAGAAGCGGCAATGGCGGTCCGTCCAATCCATCATCGGGGCCACGGAGAAACGACGGGAGAGGGGCTGGTGCGGGCTGTTCAAGGCGAGTCTCGCAGAAATCGTGGCGGTTGGGGCTAGAAAGGGTGGGCAATCTTAGCAGATTGACCCTGGGTGGGCTGGGCGAGTGCCGGCCAGATGCGCAGGGGCAGCCAGGAACGGGCTTTGCGGCTATGCTGCGCAGCTTTGTAGCCAGGGGAGTGGGGCCATGCGGGTGTGCGCGATTGTCGGGTTGTTGTGGCTGGCGCTGTGTCTGGGCGGTTGTGCGCCCAAACAGCTGTCGGAGCATGGCCGGGGTCTGCCGGAGCGGGTGGAGCTGATGGATGTGCCATTCTTCGCCCTGAGCGACAGCCAGGGTGGCCCTTCGGCGCTGGCCATGCTGCTCAATCACCAGGGGGTGATCAGCAGCCCGGGCCTGCTGGATCAGCTGATCAGCAAGTCGGGTCGTGCCATCGATGAACCGGCGGGGCTGATCTTCGCCGCCCAGCACCATGAGCTGCTGGTCTATCCCTTGCCGAGCAGCCTGGACGCCTTGCTGCAGCAGGTCGCCGCCGGTCATCCGGTGCTGCTGGCGTATAAACCGCTGTTGGGCATGGGGCCTGTGCAGTTTGCCGTGCTGGTGGGGTTTGATCGTCGCGAGGAAGTGCTGATTCTGCGCAGCGGCAATAACCGCCGCGCCCTGATCGGGCTGGGCCGTTTCGACAGCGCCTGGGCCAGTGCCGGGCACTGGGCGGTGATCCTGACCCCGACCCACCGTCTGCCGGCCCAGGCCGAACTGTCACGCTGGCAGACGGGCGTCGCCGGCCTGCGTAACCAGGGCCTGGAAGAAGCGGCCCAGCACGCCGAGCGAACGGCGCGGCGGTATTGGCCGCAGTAGCCGGCATGGCGCCTGGAACAGGCTGTGAGTGGCCACGGTTCAAGGCTCTGCTAGGGTCTGTTGACGCTTCGTCGCGAGCCGCGTTGCCGCGAAAAATCTCGCCAAGCTAGGCGGAGGACGCAGGTAATGGTTGTTCCCTTGCCAAGTCCTCCAACAACGCATGGCGAGATTTTGCGCGCAACCCGAAGGGCCGAGCCAGTTTTAGCGCGATGCTGCGTTTCTCGATGGCTCATTTAGCTGGCTAAACTTCGCATCTCGTGCCTTGCCTCGCGCTAAAACTGGCTCCGGCGCGGCCGCGAACGAAACGTCAACAGACCCTAGAATGCGCGCTTTGTTGATCTGAGATGGATGACCATGGAACAGCGCGGACTGTTGCGCAGCTGGAATGATGACAAGGGCTTTGGCTTTATCCAGCCTGAGCAGGGTGGCGCCGAGCTTTTTGCCCATATCTCGGCCATGCGTGGTGATCGCCGGCCCGTTGCGGGGGATAAGGTCATGTATATCGCCGGCAAGGATGCCCAGGGGCGTGCCCGCGCCGAGCATGTTCGGGTCGCCGGTGAGCTGGCCCTTGATCGCCCGGCCACTCGCCGCAAACCCCGCGCCGAAAAGCCCGCTGCGGCTCCCGCGAAAACAACCAGACCGCGCCCGACCAAACCCGCACGTAACGGCAGTGGCATTCAGCATCCCGGCGCCAAGCTGTTGCTGCTGGCCGTGCTCTGCGTACTGCCGGTGATAGGGGGATTACAGCTGCTCTGGCAGCATGGCTTCGTCTGGGTACTGGCGTTGTATCCGTTCGCCAGCCTGGTCAGTTTTCTGCAGTACTGGTGGGACAAGTCCAGCGCTCAGGCCGGTCGCTGGCGCACACCGGAAAAAACCCTGCATCTGGTTGAGCTGCTGGGCGGCTGGCCGGGTGCGCTGGTGGCGCAGCAGTGCTTTCGGCACAAAACGCGCAAGCTCTCCTTTCAACTGGTGGTCTGGCTGATCGTCGTCCTCCATCAGCTGGTATGGGCTGACTGGTTAGTGTTGCAGGGGCAGTTGTTCGGTGGGCTGCTGGGGCTTTATTTGCCGCTGTAAGAGCAGCTGTTGGTCGCCAGCCAGCTGGCGCTTAAAAAGAATTTCGGTTTCGCACAATTTAGCTAGCCCAATAAAAATCCCGCTCAGTGGCGTAATGCTGTTCAGTTAAGGCCGCGCGCGTTTAACTCCCCTCGCCCATCCATGGGAGAGGGGCAGGGGGAGAGGGGCGAAAACACCGCGAGCCCGGCAGTTTTCCCCTCTCCCTAACCCTCTCCCCGGAGGGGCGAGGGGACTATTGCGTCCGGCCAAAGCTTATGTGAACAGCATTACGCTCAGTGGCGGGATTTTTATTGGGCACACATAACGCGCCTTAAACGATCACACCCTGGCTGCGCAGGTAATCGTCATAGCTGCCGCTAAAGTCGGTCACGCCGTTGTCCGACAGTTCGATGATGCGCGTGGCCAGGGAGCTGACGAACTCGCGGTCATGGCTGACGAAGATCAGCGTGCCTGGGTAGTTCTCCAGGGCCAGGTTAAGCGCCTCGATGGATTCCATATCCAGGTGGTTGGTCGGTTCGTCCATCACCAGCACGTTGGGCTTCTGGCAGGCCAGCTTGCCGAACAGCATGCGCCCCTGCTCACCACCGGAGAGCACCTTGACCGATTTCTGGATCTCGTCGGAGGAGAACAGCATGCGCCCCAGCGCCGCGCGGATATTCTGCTCGCCCTGGGTCCACTGGCCCATCCATTCGAACAGGGTGTCGTCGGCCTCGAAGTCGTGGGCGTGGTCCTGGGCGTAGTAGCCCACCTCGGCGCTGTCGGTCCACTTCACGGCGCCGCTATCGGGTTTTATCTCACCGACCAGGGTACGCAGCAGGGTGGTCTTGCCGATGCCGTTGGGGCCGATGATGGCCACGCGCTCGCCGGCCTCGATCTGCACGCTGAAGTTTTTGAACAACACCTTGTCATCGAAGGCCTTGCAAATTTTTTCCAGGGTCACGGCCTGGCGGTGCAGCTTCTTGTTCTGATCGAAGCGGATAAAGGGGCTGACCCGGCTGGACGGCTTGACCTCGGCCAGCTGGATCTTGTCGATCTGCTTGGCGCGCGAAGTGGCCTGCTTGGCCTTGGAGGCGTTGGCCGAGAAGCGGCTGACGAAGGTCTGCAGCTCGGCGATCTGCGCCTTCTTCTTGGCGTTGTCGGCCAGCAGCTGCTCGCGCGACTGGGTGGCGGCGGTCATGTACTCGTCGTAGTTGCCGGGGAACAGGCGCAGCTCGCCGTAGTCCAGGTCGGCCATATGGGTGCAGACCGAGTTCAGGAAGTGACGGTCGTGGGAAATGATGATCATTGTGCTATTACGCGCCGTTAGGATGTTTTCCAGCCAGCGGATGGTGTTGATATCCAGGTGGTTGGTTGGCTCGTCCAGCAGTAGCACGTCCGGGTCGGCAAACAGCGCCTGGGCCAGCAGCACGCGCAGCTTCCAGCCTGGCGCCACTTCGCTCATTGGGCCGAAATGCTGCTCCAGCGGAATACCCAGGCCTAGCAGCAATTCACCGGCGCGGGATTCGGCGGTGTAGCCGTCCATCTCGGCGAACTCGCCCTCCAGCTCGCCCACCTTCATGCCGTCTTCTTCGCTCATTTCCGCCAGGGAATAGATGCGGTCGCGCTCGGCCTTGACCTTCCACAGCTCCTCGTGGCCCATGATCACGGTGTCGATCACGTTGAATTCTTCGTAGGCGAACTGGTCCTGGCGCAGCTTACCCAGGCGCACGTTGGGTTCGAGCATCACCTGGCCGGCCGATGGCTCCAGATCACCGCCGAGGATCTTCATAAAGGTCGACTTGCCGCAGCCATTGGCTCCGATCAGACCGTAACGGTTGCCGTTGTTGAACTTGACGGAAACGTTCTCGAACAGGGGCTTGGCCCCGAACTGCATGGTGATATTGGCGGTGGAGATCACGAATCTTGGTCCAGATAAGCGGGCGCACGGGCGCGAAAGGGGCGCGATTGTAGCGGTTTCGCACCATAAAGGGCAGGGCGGGGGACAGGCGGGTAACGGGGCGAGGCGACGGGTGATGGTCGTTTGCCAAGCTCACCCAGGCTCCTAGGCCATGGCTCAGTCCAGCAGCAAGCCGACCTTCAAGCGTTTGGGCAGTTTGCTGACAACCAGCTGGTGCGAGCGGGTCAGCAGTCGGCGCAGTTCCTGATCGCCCAGCGGGTAGGGCGCGGCCATGCTGATCCAGTGGGCGCGGGCCAGGTAGGGTGCCGGGCGGATGCCGGGACGGTCACAGAAACCGAGAAACAGGTCGTCATCGACCTTGAAGGCCAGGCCATCGGCGCCGCTCAGATGGAACAGGGCGAACATCTTGTTCTCGGCTACGGAAAACACCCGCACGCCGCCCCATTTGATGTCCTCGCGGGCGCCGGGCAGGCTCAGGCAGAAGGCGGCGACTTGCTCTGGGCTCATCATTTCAGTCTCGGTAGAACACCTGCACCAGATGGTAGCCAAACTGGCTCTTGATCGGCCCGTGCACTTCGCGCAGGGGCTTCTTGAAGATCACCTGGTCGATGGCGCGCACCATCTGTCCCGGGCGCACCTCGCCCAAGTCGCCGCCCTTTTTGCCGGACGGGCAGGTGGAGTATTTGCGTGCCAGTACGTCGAAGGCTTCGCCGGCGGCAATGCGCTTCTTCAGGGCGGCGGCCTCAGCCTCGGTCTTGACCAGAATATGGCGGCACATTGCCTTGGCCATGATGGGCTCCTCAGATTGTTTGGCGCGCTATTGTGCCAGCATGACCGCGACAGCAGAATGGCGCCAGTTGTTTGCTGGCTACAAAGGGCGGAAAGCCCGCTGATTCTGGCCTAACGTTATTCATTCCACCTCGACGGATCTGCTCGCTATGGACCTCACCGCAATGCTGAAAATCCTCTCCAGTCAGGACGGTTCCGACCTGTATCTGTCCACTGGAGCACCGCCCTGCGCCAAGTTCAATGGCGTGCTCAAGGCGCTCAGTCAGGAGCCGCTGAAGAGTGGCGATGTGGCCGCCATCGCGGCCGGGGTGATGGACAGTGCCCAGCGCGAGGATTTCGAGCGTGAACTGGAGATGAACCTGGCCATTTCCATCGCCGGGGTGGGGCGTTTTCGTATCAATATCTTCAAGCAGCGCAACGAAGTGTCCATGGTCTGCCGCAATATCAAGATGGATATTCCGGTATTCGAGGATTTGAAACTGCCCGAGGTGCTGCTCAAGACCATCATGGAAAAACGCGGCCTGGTGCTGTTCGTCGGCGGCACCGGCTCGGGCAAGTCCACCTCCCTGGCGGCGCTGATCGACTACCGCAACCGCAACAGCGGCGGTCATATCATCACCATCGAAGATCCGGTGGAGTATGTGCACAAGCACAAGAAATCCATCATCAACCAGCGCGAAGTCGGCGTGGATACCCGCAGCTTCCACGCCGCGCTGAAGAACACCCTGCGCCAGGCCCCGGACGTGATCCTGATCGGCGAGATCCGTGACCGCGAGACCATGGAGCACGCCCTGGCCTTTGCCGACACCGGCCACCTGGCCATCTCCACCCTGCACGCCAATAATGCCAACCAGGCCCTGGACCGCATCATCAACTTCTTCCCCGAGGAGCGTAGGCCGCAACTGCTTAACGACCTGGGCAACAACCTCAAAGCCTTCGTTTCCCAGCGCCTGGTCAAGACCGTGGACGGCAAACGCCGCGCCGCAGTAGAGGTGCTGCTGGGCACGCCGACCATCCGTGACCAGATCAAGCGCAACGAATTCGCCGAGATCAAGGAAACCATGGAGAAATCGAAGAACCTGGGCATGCAGACCTTCGATATGGCCCTGATCGACCTGGTCCATGAGGGCGCTATTGACGAAGAAGAGGCGGTAAAGAACGCCGACTCGGCCAACAACGTGCGCCTCAAACTCAAGCTGCACCGGGAAAACCCGGCCAATGCCGCTGCCCAGGCGGCCCAGGCAGCGGCCGGTACTGCCGCGCCAGCCCCGAAACCGGCCCAGCCCAGCTGGGGCTTGGAGCTTAAGCTGGAGGATATCGACGAAGGCGAGCAACCGGAGGAGCCGGGCCGCTGATCGGGCGCGGCAAGCCGGTGAAAAACGCTGCGCGGTTTTCCACCCTAAGGCGCTCAATCAATTGGAGCGGCTAGCCTTGTAGCTCGGGTAAATCACGGTACAACTCCAGCGCCTGGGGGTTGGCCAGGGCGTCGGTATTTTTTACCGGTCGGCCGTGCACCACATTACGCACCGCCAGCTCGACGATCTTGCCGCTGATGGTGCGCGGGATATCGGCCACGGCGATGATCTTGGCCGGCACATGGCGCGGCGTGGTGTTGGCGCGGATCACCTGGCGGATCTGCGCTTGCAGTTCGTCGGTCAGTACCACACCCTCGCGCAGGCGCACAAACAGCACCACGCGCACGTCATCGTCCCATTCCTGGCCGATGGCGATGGACTCCAATACCGCTTCGACCTTTTCCACCTGGCGATAAATCTCGGCGGTGCCGATGCGCACGCCTCCGGGATTGAGCACGGCGTCGCTGCGGCCATGGATAACCAGGCCGCCGTGCTCGGTTTCTTCGGCGTAGTCGCCATGGGCCCAGATACCGGGGAAGGTCTCGAAATAGGCCGCCTGGAACTTGCTGCCGTCCTTATCCTTCCAGAAGCCAATCGGCATCGAGGGAAAATGCTGGGCGCAGACCAGCTCGCCTTTCTCGCCTGTCACCGGTTGGCCGGCGTCGTTCCATACCTGCACGTCCATCCCTAAGCCCTTGCACTGCAGCTCGCCACGCCACACTGGCAGCACCGGGTTGCCCAGGGCAAAGCAGGAGACGATATCGGTGCCGCCGGAGATGGACGACAGGCAGATATCGGTCTTGATCTCGCGGTAGACGTACTCGAAGCTCTCGTGGGACAGCGGCGAGCCGGTGGAGAGAATGGCTTTCAGGCGCTGCAGCCTGTGGGTGCTGCCCGGTTTGGCCCCGGCCTTTTCCAGGGCGGCGAGGTACTTGGCGCTGGTGCCAAAGATGCTGATATTTTCCGCATCGATCAGGTCGATCAGGCGCTCGGCACCGGGGTGGAAGGGTGAACCGTCGAACAGCACCAGGGTCGCGCCCAGGGCCAGGCCGGAAACCAGCCAGTTCCACATCATCCAGCCGCAGGTGCTGTAGTAGAACAGCGTGTCATCGTCATGCAGGTCGGTATGCAGGCCCAGTTCCTTGACGTGCTGCAAGAGAGTGCCGCCGGTGCCATGGACGATGCATTTGGGCACGCCGGTGGTGCCGCTGGAATAAAGAATGTAGAGCGGATGCTCGAATGGCACCTGGGTAAATGCCGGCTCGCCACCGGGCTGGTAGAAGTCCTGCCATAGGCTGACCCGCGCCGCCGAGGGGTAATCGCCAACCTGGGCTTCGGGGCGCGAGTAGGGCACCACAATCAGCTGTTCGAGCGAGGGCAGGTGTTCCAGAATCTCGCCCAGCTTGGCAGTCAGGTCCAGATTTTTGCCGGCATAGCGGTAGCCGGCGGCGGCGATCAGCACCTTGGGTTCGATCTGGCCAAAGCGGTCGATCACCCCCTGGGTGCCGAAGTCCGGCGAACAGGAGGACCAGGTGGCGCCCAGGCTGCTGGCGGCAAGCATGCCCACCACTGTCTGCCAGGTATTGGGCATAAAGGCCGCCACCCGGTCGCCCAGGCCGACGCCGGCATCGCGCAGGCTTTTCTGCAGCCCGGCGACATGGGCGGCCAGCTCGGCATAACTCAGTTGTTCGCGCGAGCCGTCCTCGCCAATGGCCACCAGAGCCGTGTGGCTGTCGCGGCGACGTAGCAGCTGTTCGGCAAAGTTAAGCCGGGCGCCGGGAAACCAGTGGGCGCTGGGCATGCTCGGGCCTTCGCGCAACACGGCCTCGGGCTGCTGGCTGAAACGGATATCGAAGAATTCGACTATGGCCTGCCAGAAGGCCTCCCGCGCCCCCACGCTCCAGGCGTGCAGGGCCGGGTAGTCGGCCAGTTGCAGGCTGTGGCGCTGGTTGACGAAACGGCGGAAGGCGTCCATCCGGGTAGCGGCGATACGTTCGGCACTGGGCGTCCACAGGGGCTGTTGCATAGCGGTTCCTTCAATTCTTGTTATGTCGTGGAGACGGCTTATTGCTGCAAGCCTAGCGATTGGCGCTTGGCTTGGGCTTTGGCTTATGGGCGCCTGCCCTGATCCTTAATCGCTTCGCCTGTAGACGCTGTGCACCGCCAGTGGACAGCCTGCGGCGAGCCTGATGTGGGGGCTTTACAGGGCGTAAATAAAACCATACGAGCTGGCGCAATCCGTGGCTTTTTCCCGGATTGCGCCGCGTGCCGCGCCTTATCCGGGCTACCCATGCTCGCTGACAACCTGGGTGGGGCGGACAGGGTGAAACCTTGGCCACCAAACAACCCAAATGCTGGACAGGCCTGCGGCATATCCACCCTAGGCGTTGGCCAGTCGGGCCCGTGCTACCCGCGAGCCATTGGGCTTGCCAAGCACTTCGCAGATGCGGGCGCCGGCGGCGATCAGCCGGTCCATATCGATGCCGCTTTCGATGCCCAGGCCGCCCAGCAGATAGAGCACATCCTCGCTCGCCACATTGCCGCTGGCGCCCTTGGCGTAGGGGCAGCCGCCCAGGCCCGCCACCGAGCTGTCGAATACATGGATGCCTTCCAAGAGGCTGGCGTAGATATTGGTCAGGGCCTGGCCATAGGTGTCGTGGAAGTGCCCGGCCAGCAGGTGGCGGGGGATATCGCGGCCGACCACATTGAACAGGTGGCGGGTCTTGCTCGCGGTGCCGGTGCCGATGGTGTCGCCCAGGGACACTTCGTAGCAGCCCATGGCATACAGCTCCTTGGCCACGCTGGCGACCTGCTCGGCGCGCACCTCGCCCTCATAGGGGCAGCCCAGCACGCAGGAGACATAGCCGCGCACGCGAACATTGTGCGCCTTGGCCGCTTCCATCAGCGGGACAAAGCGCTCCAGACTCTGGCTGATCGAGCAGTTGATATTCTTCTGCGAGAAGGCCTCGGATGCCGCGGCGAATACCGCGACTTCCCTGACCCCGGCGGCCAGGGCATCCTCGAAGCCTTTCATATTCGGCGCCAGGGCCGCGTAGGTGATGCCCGGGTGTTGCTGGATCTGCGCAAACACCTCGGCGCTGCCTGCCATCTGCGGCACCCACTTGGGCGAGACAAAGCTGCCCACCTCGATATAGCCCAGGCCCGCGGCGGACAGATCGTCCACCAGGCGCACCTTGTCGGCCACGCTGATGGGTTGTTTTTCGTTCTGCAGACCGTCGCGGGGGCCGACTTCGACCAGGCGGACCTGTTTGGGCAAATTCATTTGACGTCTCCTTTGGGGTCAATGGTGCGCACGGCGCACCCTAGGTAAACCCCTGATATCGCTTACATCGTAGGGTGCGCCGTGCGCACCGAATACCCTGCTTATACTTCTTCCAGCTCCACCAGCACCGTGCCTTCGCTGACCATCTCGCCTTCGCCGCAATACAAGGCCTTGACCGTGCCGGCATGGGGCGCGCGGATGCTGTGCTCCATCTTCATCGCCTCCAGCACCACCAGGGCGGTGCCGGCCTCGACGGTTTGGCCGGCCTCGACCAGCACGCGCACGATACTGCCGTTCATCGGTGCGCTCAGGCCGCCATGATGCTGGTGGCTGGCCTCTACCTCGGCAATCGGGTCGACGCGCTGGATGCTGCGCAGCTCACCGGCATAGTGCAGGTACAGGGTATCGCCGCGGCGGATGGCCAGGTGTTGCTGGCGCAGGCCATCGTGCTCCACCTGCAAAACCTCGCCTTGCAGCCGTACGCTGGAAGCCGAGGCATGGCGCAGTCGTACCACCTGGCGCTCACCATGGCAGCTTAGATGCAGATCGGTTTCTGCCGGCAGGCCCAGACGCAGGCCATTGCGGGTCGCCCAGGGCGAATGGAAATCGTCGTGGCGCTGCAGCGACGCCTCGCTCTGCACAAAGGCCTCGGCGGCCAGTTGCCAGAATTCGCCCGGCAACTCGCCTGGGGCGGGCAGCAACTGGGCCTCATGCCGTGGGATAAAGCCGGTATCCAACTCCGCATTGGCGAAGGCCGGGTGGCTAAGCACGCGGGTAAGAAAGGCCAGATTGGTTCGAACACCGCCCACGCAGGTTTCCTTAAGCATGGCCAAGAGGCGCAGGCGGGCTTCCTCGCGGTTTTCGCCCCAGGCGATCAGCTTGCCGAGCATGGGGTCGTAGAAGGGCGAGACTTCATCGCCTTCGCTGACGCCGCTATCGACCCGGCGACCAGGGCCGGCATGGGCTTCACGATAGAGCTTGAGGGTGCCGGTGGCGGGGAGAAAGTCATTGTCCGGGTCTTCCGCATAGAGCCGTACCTCGATGGCATGGCCATTAAGCGGGACTTCGGCCTGGGATATCGGCAGCGCCTCGCCACGGGCCACGCGAATCTGCCAGGCCACCAGATCGAGGCCGGTGATCAGCTCGGTGACCGGGTGCTCCACCTGCAGGCGTGTGTTCATCTCCATAAAGAAGAAGTCGCCGCGCTCATCCAGGAGAAACTCCACGGTACCGGCACCGACATAGCCGATGGCCTGTGCTGCCTTGACCGCCGCCTCACCCATGGCGCGGCGCAGTTCGGGCGACAGACCGGGGGCGGGCGCTTCCTCCACCACCTTCTGGTGGCGGCGCTGGATCGAGCAGTCGCGCTCGTTGAGATACAGGCAGTGACCATGCTGGTCGGCAAATACCTGAATCTCCACATGGCGCGGCTTGAGTACGTATTTTTCCACCAGCATGCGCGAGTCGCCGAAGGAAGACTGCGCCTCGCGCTGGGCGCTGGCCAGGGCTTCGACCAACTCAGCCTCGCGTTCGACCACCTTCATGCCCTTGCCACCACCGCCGGCGGCGGCCTTGAGCAGCACCGGGTAGCCGATCACCTCGGCGCTCGCGCGGAAGGTCTCGTAGTCCTGATGTTCGCCGTGGTAGCCGGGCACCAGGGGCACGCCGGCGGCTTCCATCAGCGCCTTGGCCGCCGACTTGCTGCCCATGGCGTCGATGGCGGCGGCGGGTGGGCCGAGGAAGATCAGCCCGGCTTCTTCGATGGCGCGGGCAAAGCCGGCGTTTTCCGAAAGAAAGCCATAGCCGGGGTGAATCGCCTGGGCGCCACTGGCCTTGGCCGCAGCGATGATCTTGTCCACCAGCAGGTAGCTCTCGGCCGGCTTGGCGCCGCCCAGATTTACCGCCAGATCGGCTTCGCGCACATGGCGCGCAGCTGCATCGATGGCGCTATGCACCGCCACGGTACGGATGCCCATGGCCTTGGCCGTGCGCATCACCCGGCAGGCGATCTCGCCACGGTTGGCCACCAGCAGGGTGTCGATAGGTTTTAGATTCATGCTGATGGCTCCTGCCAGGCGGGCTTGCGTTTATCCAGAAAGGCGCGCAGGCCTTCCTGACCTTCTGCGCTGACGCGGATACGGGCGATGGCGTTTTCGGTATAGCGGCGCAGGGCCGGAGTCAGCACGCCGCTGCCAACTTCGCGCAGCAGATCCTTGCTGGCTTGCATGGCTTGCGGGCTATTAAGCAGCAGGTTGTCGATCCAGGCGTTTACTGCGTTATCGAGTTGCTCGGCGTCGTAACATTCGGCCAATAGTCCCAGCTCCCGGGCGCGCTCACCGCTAAAGCGTTCGGCGGTCAGGGCATAGCGGCGCGCGGCGCGTTCGCCGATGGCCTGGACCACGAAGGGACTGATCACCGCCGGGGCCAGGCCGATGCGCACCTCGGACAGGCACAGTTGGGCATCATTAGCGCCAATGGCCATATCGCAGCAGCTGATCAGCCCCAGGGCGCCGCCAAAGGCCGCGCCCTGGACCACGGCCAGGGTGGGGATCTTCAGCTGGTAGAGGTTGTGCATCAGCTCGGCCAGCTCGCGGGCGTCACTCAGGTTGGCGCTGTAATCCAGCCCGGCCGCCTGTTGCATCCAGGCCAGATCGGCCCCGGCAGAGAAGTGCTTGCCGCGCCCGCGCAGCAACAGAAAGCGCAGGCTCTTGTCGGCCATCACCGCGTCCAGGGCGAGAATCAGCTCGCGGATCATCTCGGCGTTAAAGGCGTTGTTCTTGTCGGCACGGTTTAGCCACAGGGTGGCAAAGCCGCGGGGATCTTTTACGAGCTCTATGGTGTTGAAGTCTGTCATGGTCATTCCGTAGGGCGCGCCGTGCGCACCGATACATTGAACATGGGTGCGCACGGCGCACCCTACATGCGAAATACGCCGAACTGGGTCGGCTCGATCGGCGCGTTAAGGCTGGCGGACAGCGCCAGGCCCAGTACGTCCCGGGTCTGCGCCGGGTCGATCACGCCGTCGTCCCACAGCCGGGCGCTGGAGTAGTAGGCATGGGCCTGCTGCTCGTACTGGGCGACGATGGGCTGCTTGATGCGTGCCTCTTCCTCGTCGCTGAACGGGTGGCCGACGCGGGCGGCCTGCTCGCGCTTGACCTGCACCAGTACGCCTGCGGCCTGCTCGGCGCCCATTACGCCGATGCGCGCGTTTGGCCACATCCACAGGAAACGCGGGTCGTAAGCACGGCCGCACATGCCGTAGTTACCGGCGCCGAAGCTGCCGCCGATGATCACGGTGAACTTCGGCACCTTGGCGCAGGCCACGGCGTTGACCAGCTTGGCGCCATGCTTGGCGATACCGCCTTCCTCATATTTTTTGCCGACCATAAAGCCGGTGATGTTCTGCAGGAACAGCAGGGGAATGCCGCGCTGGCAGGCCAGCTCGATAAAGTGCGCGCCTTTTTGCGCCGATTCGGCAAACAGAATGCCGTTATTGGCCAGTATGGCGATTGGATAGCCGTGGATATGGGCAAAGCCGCAGACCAGGGTGGCACCGAACAGGGCCTTGAATTCATCGAACTCGCTGCCGTCCACCAGGCGGGCGATCACCTCGCGCACATCGAAGGGCTGCTTGGCGTCCGCCGGGATAATCCCGTAAAGCT